>ERZ860668.2283-NODE-2283-length-10471-cov-3.844566_pt1 | contig 10471 bp, 10 predicted proteins | sample MGYA00510062_ERZ860668 | MGnify/ENA primary metagenome ERZ860668 (study PRJEB30046, sample SAMN00715258) | human gut metagenome | study: EMG produced TPA metagenomics assembly of the A metagenome-wide association study of gut microbiota in type 2...
GTGCGGTAGCCGCTGGTGATGGTCACGGGCTTGCCGAAGTGCTCCCGGATGCACTGCAGCAGCACCACAAGGCCTTCGTCAATGAGAATGGTGTCGGTGCCGTCGCGGCAGCGGAACTCCCGCACATGGAATGCGGGAGAGAGCTGCTTTGCGCCGTCCTTCTTCAGGCTGTACTGTTTGATCGCCATATGTATCACGTCCTTTCACGGGGTCAGGCCCCCGATTTTTATATTTTCTCAGCGTTCGCCTTGTCCTCCGCTCCTTACTGTACGATTTCCTCAAAGCCGCTCTTGATAAGAATTGCCTTGACCTTCTCCTTCAGCAGGCGGGGGCAGCGCTCATACAGCGCCTTTGCTTCCTCCGCGGTCTCTGCGAACATGATCTCCTGTGCCCATAGCTTAGCCATCATAAGTACCAACCTTTCTAATTTTTGTGTGATTTTATGCATACACAATCTCGCTCATTTCAAGCAAGCATTGCTTGAACATCTCGTTTTCTTTTTTCAGCGTCTTATTATCTTCCTGCAGTGCTTCCAGCTTCTCGTTAAGTGCCGGCTCCGGTTCGGGCGGGTCCGCAGGGTCAGACTTTACTCCGCCGTCCGTTACCTCGTAGCAGCCCGGTTTATCCGCGATGCTCCACAACGTATCGCCCACAGCGCAGGCGGCATTGTGGGAGTTTACTTCTTCCACCATAGCGGTGTATGCATCGCACTGCGCCTGTGTCTCCACAGGTTTTGCAAGGGCATATCCAATTTTGATTTCCATGCTGCACCTCATTTACTTCCATCGACCTATGACGACAATACTTCCTTCATAGACATTGGATACACATAATCCAGTAGTAGCACGATTGAATACGTAACATTCTACGTTGGTGCTGTAAGTTATGCTGGCGCCAAGAGTAAAACCGGCACCATAATTTGTGTTAGCAAATGGCACAGGAAACGGAAAATAGGGAGTGTAGCCCTTGCTAGACCAGCCGTTGAATTTGAGCCAGCAAATCTGTGTGCCATCGGAAAAACGGATATAGCCATTACCGGAAGCCGCAATGGATGTGGCGGAAGAAATCTTGCTGTCCACCTGCTCCTGCAATGCATTCAGCAACGCGTCCGTTTCAGCCTTATCGTAGAAGCTGCCCTTGTCCACCTTGTTGATCTCGTCCCGCAGCATCTGGATGAGCGTTGCCGCCGGGATGCCGGTCACACCGTCCCGCATTACGCCGCAGACGGTCTCGTCCGCGCGCGTGTCGTAGATGTCGGCGACGGTAACGGCGGTGGAGCCTGCAGGGCGCTTGATCTCGGCAAGGCAGAGGTCGTAGATCAGCTCGGTGCGGGTGATGGCCGGGGCGGCAGGCCCGGCAGAATCCGGGACACCTTCCAGCACCTGCAGGCGGGTCTTTTTGGCGGCGGCATCGTAGCGCAGCACGATGCGGTCAATGCGGCTGCGCACAGGGTCCGCTGCGGTGAGCACCACGGTGGTGGGCTGCTCCATGATGATGCTGCGGCCCTTGAACCGCGCCGGGCGCACCCATGCCTGACCGGCGCTCACCTGCACGCTCAGGCCGCCCTGTGCTGTGACGGAGAAATCCTCCTCGGCGCTGTACACGCCGCTCAGGCGGGTGGAGAGGTAACCCGAAGCGTCGTCGGCATCGTAGGTAATGCCGTTTTCGGGGTAAGTAATGATATCGGCCATAAGCCCTCCTTTACGTCTTGTACCAGGCGGGCGTGCCCAGACGCAGGGTCCGGGTGGTGCCGCTTTCCTGGCTTTCGGTGATGATGTCGGCCACCCGCACCATGGCGGTGTAGCCCAGCTGCGGCAGGCTGGCGCTCAGCACGTCGCCCACCTGCAGGGTATCATCGTCCACGTCGAACTCGATCGAGCCGGTGCGCAGCTGGCCCAGCAGCTTTTCGCCGCCCCGGTCGGCCAGCTTTTCCAGATAGCTCTGGCTGGTGCCGGTCTCGCCGTCCTCCGGCTGCACGTCCCGGGCATCGATGTACATTTCCCGCCGGTCGGAGCCGGTGGCGTTCACATCGCCCACCCAGACGGTGGCGCGCTCGTCACCTTCGCCAGCGCCCTGCACAAGAGCCACGTTGGCGTAGTCGGTGTCGGCAAAGCTCCACCCGGCACCCCGCAGGTTGCCCCACTGGGGAGCAAATCGGTGGTTCGGGTCGAAGGTGGGCCGGAAGCACTCGAACAGAAGCCTTTTGCTGTCGCCGGTGCCGTCCAGAATCACCCGGAAACCGAGGTCACACGCCTGCCCGATGGTCTGGCAGTAGTCAAAGACACTGCCGCCCGCGGTCTGGTCGTCGAAGGTCGTGTCGAAGCCGTACTCGGTGCCCAGCTCAAGGCGGGGCCATGGCTTTGCGGCGCTCACAAGGCTGCGCATGGCGGCTTCGGCGTTCTGGTTCTTGATGCTCACCGCAGACACCCGCTTGGTCAGCAGCCACGTGGCCGGGTAGCCGGACACCACAAGGTTCGAGTCCTCGTTCTGGTTGGTGCGGGAGCAGATGCGCATGGGGATGCGGGGGTTCTCGTCGCTGCGCACCAGCCAGCGCCCTTCCTGCAAAAGCTGCAGATTCTCGGCGGTGGGCCGCACCTCAAGGGTAAAACTGCCCTCGGAGTAATAGGGGCTGTCCCAGTAGAGGGAGTGCCATACTTTTACCCAGCCCACGCGGGCAAGGGTGTCTGCGTCCAAAACGTCTAATCTCATAGCGGTTCGGGCAGGATGCCCGCCTCCATCGGGTAAAAGCTGACGGATGCCTGCAGGTAGCCGGAGCCGTTCTCCGCCTGCATACTCAGCACGTTATCGCCGGGCTGCAGCTCGGTGAGGGTGCTGTCCTCGTCCAGCTTTGAGAAGATGTTCTCGGTCACACCTGCCCGGGTCAGGGTGCAGGCCAGCCGGTCGGATGTGCTGCGGTAGATCTCCAGCGTCTCATCCGGTTGCAGGGTCAGGTCAAAGCCGATGAAGGCCCCGGTCTGCAGATCCACCACCTTGGGATGCGTCACCGGCATGTCACACCGCAGGGTGGCCGTGAAGGGCACCGGCAGGCTGCCCTCGTTGCGCAGCACTGCCGCCGTACCGTCCCGCTTGATGCCGTAGATGTGGCTGTCGTAGCACACTGGGAAGCGGAACGCCTTTTCGTACCCGCCCAGCACGCTGCTGACGGCGTTGAGGTCGTACCAGAAGGGCTTTTCGCTGTAGAGCATGAGCGAACAGCGCGGCTGCGGCGTGTAGCTGGAAAAGTAAGGCGTTTTCTGCAGCACAAACCGGGTGAAATAGTGGTCGCCAAAGTACAGGGTGCCCTTGGTGAAGTAGGGCAGCTTTTTGCTGAACGCCCGGGCATTGTCCAGCGCATACGCGCCCCAGAACACCACATCGAGGGTGCGGGACACGCCGGAGACGCTCTGACCCTCCACGGTGTCGCCCACCTGATTGACACCCTGCGCGGTCTGCAGGTCCACATCCACCCCGTTCAGCGGGTCGAGAAAGTAAGGGATGTCGTAGTCCCAGCCCAGATGCAGGACGGCACCGGCATCTGTCACGATCTTGAGATGATCCTTAAAAAGCACAGTGTCCTCCTTTCATCGGCGCTGGCGGCGGGCCTTGTCGGCCTCCCAGCGGGTCTCCCGGGCAAGGTCGGCGGCGGTCTGGGCCTTCGAGTAGATGTACTGGTTGATGGTGGTATCGTCCTCGCGGTGGTAGCTGTTCGCGGCAGCAGCTACCCGGGCGGTGCCGGATGCGGCCACGGTGCTGCCCAGACGCATGTTGTCGGAAAGCACCAGACTGCCCGCCTGCCGGATCATATCGGCAAGGGCAGAGTTGGTCTTTTCCAGCGCCTTGGTGTTGGCGTTGATGGCATCTTCCAGACTGCCGGTGCCGGTGGTGATGTCCACGCTGCCCATGCCGCCGGAGCCGGACGAACCGCCGCCGGAGGAACCGCCGCCGGACGAACCTTTCTTACTGAAAGAGCCGCCGATCGAGGCAACGATGCCCGCGATGACGGCAGCAAGGGCTACGCCCGCTGCGATCATCAGCAGAGCCTGCGGAGTGCCAAAGCCGGTAGGGAACAGCGCCGCAGCGATGGCATCCAGCATTGCTACGAACGCGCCGCCGATAGACCCGATCAGACTGCCCAAAGACGCAAGAATCTCCGGGAATGCAGAGATCAGGCCGCCTTTCATGCCCTGACTGATGGCAAGGGCCGCATTGCTCAGCGGTGTTTTCAGCCCGCCGAAGATCTCCATCAGGGTGGAGCCAAGGCCCTGTGCCTGCTGCCAGACCTCAGAGAAGCCGCCGGTCAGGCCGTTCACGATCTGCCCGCCCAGATCAATGGCACCCTGTACCAGCTGGTCCCGGGCACCGCCCAGCGCTTCGTTGAGCTTAGTCACGATGCCAAGGGCGAAGGACTTCACCTGCTTCTTCTGGTTAGCAGTCAGACCGTCGTAGATGGTGCTTGCCACCCACTTGCCGATGCCCAGCCAGTCCTGATTCTTGACGGCGGTGTACAGATCATCGAAGGTGCCCAGAATGCCGGTATCTGCTTCGGTCTGCAGCTCCTTCCACAGGCCGTCGAAGGTGTCCGCGCTGGACTTCTTGATCTGCTCGGCCACCTGCACGGTGCCGTCGTCGGCGACGGTCTTGATCTTCTCCACCGTCACAAGGGCACCGTCCACCACGTCGTCGTAGACCTCGGTGATGACCTGCTTCTGGGTCTCGGTGCCGTCGGTCAGGGTCTCGGTGACGGTCTGGGTGGTGGTCTTGACCCCGTCTGCCAGCGTTTCAAAGGTGGAAGTGACCGTCTTGGCGGTCTCGCGGACGGTCTCCATGGTTTGCTTGACGGTCTTGGTGCCGTCCGCAGCAACCTCTGTGATGGTCTTGATGTCCTTCAGCACACCATCCACCATCTGGCGGGAGGTCTCGGTGATGACCTGCTTTTGCTGTGTCTTGCCGTTGGAAAGGGTCTCGTTGACCGTCTCCACCGTGCGGGTGATGCCGTCTTTCACGGTAGTGGTCGTGTCGGAGATGGACTTGACTACGGACGCGGTGACGGCTTTGGTGCTGGCGCTGGCCTTTTTGCCGGAGGTGCTGACAGCAGATGCGGCTTTGCCTGCGGACTGGGAGATGGTGGAGGCGGCTTTCTGGCTTTCGGCCGCTGCGGCCTTTGCTTCGTTCTGGCGCTCAGTCCAGCTCTTGTTGCTGATGCCCTTGCCTGCCAGTGCGTCCTGATGCCGCTGGTCACGGTTCATTTCTTTGCCGTTGTAGGCTGATGCCACCGCAGAAGCAGCGCCGGACGCGATGCCGGTGGTGGCGGCATTGCTGGCCGTTCCAACGAGGTTGGCAATCAGGCCGGACACCCACGAGGTGAGCTTGCCCCACACGCCTGCAATGCCGTTGATGATGCCCTGAACGATGTTCTCACCAATATGGCCGAACTCGTCCATGTTTCCGTCCCAGACACCCACCAGCTTTGCGATGCAGGCGAGGGCTGCTTCGGCCAGATTTTCGATGCTGCGGATGATACCGTCCACCAGCGTGGTCAGCATAGCTGCACCGCACTTGAGGATGTCCGGCAGATGTGAGATGAGCGCGGCAGCAAACCGTGCAATGAGGTTGGCCGCTGATGTAATGAGGTTGGGCAGACTGTCCGTGATACCGATGATGAGATTTTCCAGCAGCTGGACACCGGTGTCAAAAATATCATCCTGATGATCTGCCAGATAATTAAGCAGCTCAGTCAGAAGGTCAGAAACAGCAGATACAGCATCGGGTATCTTCTGTATCAGTCCGTCGGCAAAATTGTCCAACAGCTCGGCAGCGGTGTCCAACATGGCAGGGACACCGCCCTCTGTGAATGCATCCGTCAGTTCCAGAACAACATCGTTTGCGACCGGAAGCAGGTCGGACAGCGACGAATAGAGCGAATCGGACAGTGCCCCCAGCAGAGCCTTCGTGTTATCGGTCAGGGTGGACAGCCTGCCGTTGAAGGTCTGGCTGGCTTCCAGCATACCGTTGTAGAACTGCCCGCCCTGACTGGTGGCGGCTTCCACCGCCGCTTCCAGCTCGCTGAAGCTGACCTTGCCATCCGAGATGCGCTTGTACAGGTCGGACATGCTCTCGCCGGTGGCATCACAGATCTGGTTCAGCGGGTTAAAGCCCGCATCGATCATCATGTTGACGTTTTCCAGCGTGACCTTCTGGGCGCTGGACATCTTGCCGTAGGCGCGGGTCAGGGTCTGCAGCTTCTCGGCGTTGCCCAGCGAGATATCACCCAGCCGCTGCAGCACACCGGTGGTGTCGTCTGCCGCAATGCCGAACTGCAGAAGGGTCTGGGTGCCGCTGGTCAGGTCATCCAGCGAGAAAGGCGTGGATGCCGCCATTTTGCGGATCTCGGAAAGCTTTGTGGCGGCGGCCTCCTCGCTGCCCAGCATGACCTTGAAGTTGGTCAGGTAGCTTTCCATGGTGGCGTTGTAGTCCACGCCGCTCTTGACCACCTCGGCCAGCTTGGATGATGCCTGTTTTGCAAAGTCCGCGATCATCTGCCCGGCGGCTACCGTCCACTTACTGGTGCTTTTTTCTGCCGGGTCGCTGTTCAGCCTTACTTCACCGGTGATGCTGAAATCTGCCACTGTGTCCACCTCTCATTCGGAGCGCGGGCACAAGGGCACAGGCTGTTATAACTTGATCTCTACCTCCCGCTTACAGGCGGGATTTTTGCATTTTACCCACAGGCCATGGGCGGATGCGGCATTTTCTGCCCACACCGGCAGCGCCCGCCCGCAGTAGGGGCAGGGCACCGGGGCGCGGCTAATGTCGGAACCGCGCAAGGAACGCGGCATCGTGCTCTTCGACCGAAACGACACGGGCGGCACCCCCTCTCAGCTCCGGCGGCAGGGCAAAGCGCTCCTGCAGGTCGGCGTAGCGGTCGCGCATACTGCCCTCGTACTCGGACAGATCCATGGTGCGCCAGCTCATGATCTTTGCCATGAGGGTATCCTCCGGCAGGGCGGCGAACAGCGCCCGGAACCGGAACCAGTGCACCTTTTCGCGGGTCAGGTCGATGCCGTAGGCCTGCTGGAATGCCGCCACGATGTAACCGGCATCGCACTGGTAGTCGAAGGCAAGACCGGAAGAGGGCGCGGTACTGCTTTCAGCTGCGGCGCTTTCGGCTGCTTTTTCGCCCGCCTTATAAAACTCGATCATGTACCCGTAGGCATCGATGATCTTCTGAGGGTCGTTCAGAAAACAGTGTGGGTCTTTGTAAAAACGCCAGAGAGCGCTGACCGCAAAACCGATGGGATCATCTCCTGTCTGGCCGCGCACATAGGTGTTGACCAGCCAGACCATGGGCCGGAAATCCGGGATGATCTCGTGTCCATGCCACCGGGTGGGCAACTCGTCCAGCAGCAGATCAGACATGGCGCTCTGCGGCAATCTGCAGTGCGTATGCCGCCAGCTGCTGCATGGCATCAGGATCATCCCGCAGGGCATTCATAGCCTGCCGGGCATCGATCAGCCGCTCGGTTTTCTGCTTTGCGGATACCTGCGCATCCACCCGCTCAACCATCCGGGAGGCAGGCGGTGCGGGATAGCTTACAGGCGGATTGTGCTTGCCCTTTTTGGCCTGTGCGCGGCGCTGCTCCCGGTTCATGGGTTGGGCGGCTCTGGCGGTATAGCGCTGTTTCTCGGCAGCAAAGGCGTTGCCCAGCTCCTCGATCACGTCATAGATGGGGGCCATGTTGTTTTCATCCAGTCCCAGACGGGCGGACGAGCCTGCACCGAGGATCTCGTCGATGCAGTCCATGGCAATGCGTGCCTGTGCACGTGCATGGTCGCCCAGACGGACACCGCCGCGCCGGAACTGCTCCGACTCCTCGGCGCTCCGGCGCTGCATCCGCTCGTTGGCATCCTCAAAGCGGTCAAGGTCGTTGGCGTTCATCAGGGAAAAATCAAATTCCTGTCCACAAATAACCATGTTCTGGCTCCTTTCAGTTGAGCCGTGCCCCGGTTCTGCCCCGGAGAAAACTAATCACGGCATAAAAGATCCCCGTTCCGGTGTGGAGCGGGGACTGTGTTTGAAAAAAAAATCAGCCCTTGACGGCCTTTGCAGGCGCAGCGGACTGGGTGTCGGGGTTGTAGTCAAACTCGTCCGGCGTGCCGATGGCCTTCACGTCGCAGGCAAAGGTGGCCTTGGAACCGGCTGCACCGCCTACGTCGCTGGTGACGATGATTGCAGCACTGCCTTTCTCGCCCTTGCCGGTGCGCAGGCTGAAATAGATATACGGCACGATGATATCGCTGCCGGTACCGTACACGATCTTGTGGCTCAGCACAAAATCCTGAAAAGCATCGCCCACGCAGCGGTCGCCGTTGACGGTAAGGGTGCGCTGGGTGCCGGTCTTTTCGGTGACGTTGCCGGTACGGATGTACTGAGCATCCTCGGTGGTGGCGTTCAGGGAGCCGGAATGCTCCTTCACATGGTCGGCGCAGACGATCCACTGGCTTTCCTTGGTCTGGGTGCTCTCGATCTGGAACGCCAGCACAAAATCGTTCGCCGTCTCAATGCCGGTATACGACGCGCTGGGCGTGATGCCGGACTTGGTAATGGCTTCAGATACAGTCATATCAAAACTCCTTTCATTTTGGCATGTAGTAGGTCAGGCGCATCTGCAGCTGCATCTTACAGCTGCCCGCGCTGTTTGTGACGATGTAGCCGCTGTTTGTCACGGCAATGCCGGTAGGGGTCTTGCCCCCGCCGCAGGCCGAGAGGTCGGGCAGGTTGTGCCGGGCGTCCTGCCGCATGACCCACTCGGTGAGCTGCTCGAAAAAGCCGCTGTTCTGGATGTTAACGGCATCCATCTCGCTGTACTCACGGCGGCTGAGGAAGAGGTAATTCTTCGCCATGTCCCAGCCGGAGAAATACTCGGTGATGATGGGATCACCGGGGCTGTCCTCGATGGAAAAGGCGGTGGATTCTTCTTCCAGTCCGGCAATGCGGAAGGCCGCACCGGTGGCTTCCTGCTCGTCGGCGATCAGCGGGCAGGTCTTGAGCCATGCCCGCAGGGCGGCAATGGTGGGCTTTACTTCGGACATGGTCAACCTCCCCAGAATGTGGTGACGGCCTGTGTGGCAATGTAGGCAATGGCTTCACCGTAATCGGCCAGAGCACGCTGTCCCCAGTAAGAGCCGCGCAACCCATTTTCACCGTGCAGACATTCGCCTTCAGGATGAAGATAGAACTGCCTGCGTGCATAAGGCGTGTTATAGACCAGCAAGCCTTCGTCAAACTTGCTGGCTTGATTCACGCTGTTTTTCAATGTGCCGGTATCGAATGGCACGTACTGGTCGATGAGAGCGGCGGCTTTCTGCGCGGTGGCGAACTGTGCTTTCTGCAAAGCAGCGGTTTTCTCTGCGCCGAAATTTGCCCGCCAGTCCAGAGACATCTGCACACCGTCTGCCCGGAAGCGATATCCGGCAGGCTGTTCAAAAATCTCTCATAGCTTCTGTCGTCCTTATCCGACCATGCAATCTCGGCTATCGCCGCAATACGTGGGAACACCATAAAATCAAGCGATTTTATACTGCTTATGTGCTCTGTCCAAATAACTGCTTCTGTCCCCAGAAGCTCGCCGTAAACAGGCTCCGGGGCATATTCATACGTCTTTTTGAGATTTATCATACTGTACGGCAAATTAAGATAATAATGCGACGAGGACGAATTTATAAAAGCTCTGCCCGTTTTGCCTTCTCGGCTTACGACTTTGCCGTTCATATCTTTATCGCAAACCTGCCAAATTATATTTTTATCAAGCGGTTTTTCTTTGTCGCTCCCGTCGCAGCTGCGTATTATCGCCTTTCCGCCGTTTTTTTCAATATGAGACGCTATCTTGTTCATAAACCAAGTGTATAGCTCTTGCTCGTCTTTGAGAGACTCGTCCTTTATGCGCTTTTGGCAGTGCGGACATATGCTCCATCTCATTTTCACGGCGTCGTCGCCGCCTATATGAATAATCTTATCGGGGAAGAGCTGCATTATCTCATCCGTAACTTCGTATACGAATTTAAGTGTGCTGTCCTTACCGGCGCACAAAATGTCGTGCTTAACGCCCCAGCTTGACGCCACATTCCGCTTTTGCCCGAAGCAGGAGAGCTCCGGGTACGAAGCTATTGCCGCCACCGTATGCCCCGGCACGTCAAATTCCGGAATAACCTTTATAAAGCGCTTGCGGCAATACTCTACAATATCGCGTATCTGCTCCTTGGTATAATATCTTTTGCCGTCATTTGTTTTTCTGTCGCGACGGCGGCGGTGCGAGCCCTTTTGCGTAAGCATCGGATATTTATCGATTTCAATGCGCCAGCCCTGGTCATCGGTAAGATGCCAATGAAAAACATTCAGCTTGTGAAGTGCCATAAGGTCTATAAGACGTTTTATCTCGCTTGTCCGCCAAAAACGGCGGCTTGAGTCAAGCAT
>ERZ860668.2288-NODE-2288-length-10450-cov-3.241751_pt1 | contig 10450 bp, 10 predicted proteins | sample MGYA00510062_ERZ860668 | MGnify/ENA primary metagenome ERZ860668 (study PRJEB30046, sample SAMN00715258) | human gut metagenome | study: EMG produced TPA metagenomics assembly of the A metagenome-wide association study of gut microbiota in type 2...
GTGCGTGATTCTGGTCAGCGCAAGCTGACATCTTCTTTTCAGAATCACTGCACATTCTCGCGGAGCATTTATCTCAGTCGGAGATTATACTCCGACTGAGATAAAACAGATCTTCACGATCCACTTTTTTCTAAAAGTATTACCTGCTGTCAGATTTTTACTCTGCATCTGCGGAGCTGTCATCTGCACCGGTAGAAGAATCAGAGGAAGATGTGTCTTTTACAGTTGTCTTTACGCTGTCCATAATTTTTGACAGTGCCTGATTCTCAGCGTAGCTTAATTTGATGTAATCCTCTCCGCCGTACTCCTCATAAAATGCATCTCTGCTGTCAAACTTGTAGCTGGATACATACTGATCTACGAAAGATTCAAAGCTCTTTTCTGAAATAGAGAGTTTCATATCTCTTACAATTGCTTCCAGGATCAGTTCCTGTTTCAGACTTTCTTCCATCGTTGTATCGATATCCTTATAAAATTCATCTTCTGTCTTACCAGTATAATCCTCAAAGCTCTGTCCGCTGTCCTCTACCATCTTGTTGACACGCTCTTTGTACTCTGCGATTCTCTGATCAAGCAGTCCATCCGGGATCGTAACTTCACATTCATCTAAGAGTTTTGCAAGAACCTCTGTCTGAACCTCCTGCATTTTTTTGGAGTAAACCTGCTGCTCTAAACCGCTGCTTACCTGGGATTTCAGTTCATCAATGGTTGAAATACCCTGTGTACCAAAGTTTTCGCTGACATACTCATCGGTCAGATCTTCGTATCCGATATCTTTCTTTGTCTCAATACCGTTAATTGTTACTGTAAATACAACATCTTTGCCTGCCAGATCAGTATTAGAATAACTATCCGGGAATGTCAGGTTCAGATCTACTGTATCACCAACATTTTTTCCGATCAGACCATCCTCGAATCCATCGATAAAAGATCCGGAACCAATTTCCAGATGCTGTCCTGTTGCGCTTCCGCCGTTGAACTCCTCGCCGTCTACTTTTCCGACATAATCAATATTTACGATGTCACCGTTCTCTACGGTTGTCTTGTCAGTGGTCTCATATTCCGGATACATGGACAGCAGGTACTCAATGTATTCCTGAATCTGTTCATCGGTAATAGAATAATCCTGGGATAATTCTACCGTCATATTCATGTAGTCATTCAGTTTTACATATTTCTGCACTTTATAATCTGTTGCTTTCATCAGCTCTTTATAGCTGATCTGCACATCTTCTTCCTCAGCAGATACGCTAGTTCCTGTTTCTGCACCTTTCTGTCCACAACCGCCCAGTGTTGCAGAAGCGACCATGACTGCCATCAGTATCATTACAAGTTTCTTCTTCATCTTTTATAGTTTCCTTTCTTACGAACACGTTCTGTTCCATTTCTGTATTCTTTTCAGAAGACATCACTGCTTTTAAAGATACCATATTTCCCTATAAATGAAAAGTCATTCTTCTTAATTTTTTCTTGAGTTTTCATATAATCAATGATACAATAGCATACAGACTTAGTATTACTATCGACTAAAAATACCGATGAAGGAGGAAATATATCTGTGACAACAGCACATATCATTACACTTATTGTTGTTATTGCCGCTTGTGTTGGCGCAATCATCCTGCTCTATTTCATGGGCAAAAGAAATATGAAGAAACGTGACGAACAGCAGGCTGCCATCGACCAGGCTGCACAGTGGGTCAACATGCTGATCATTGACAAGAAAAAACTCCGCATGAAAGAGTCCGGACTGCCACAGCAGGTCATCGACCAGACACCGCGTTTTGCAAGACTTGCCAAAGTGCCGGTTGTAAAAGCAAAAGTTGGACCTCAGATCGTTACTCTGATTGCTGATAACCAGATTTACGATCAGATCCCAGTAAAAAAAGAAGTAAAAGCTTCTCTGAGCGGTCTGTTCATTTCAGATGTTCGCGGTGTACGCGGACCTTTGGAAAAACCGGAAAAGAAACGCGGATTCTTCGCAAAACTTACCGGACAGAAATAAGTTTGTAATGGAATACAGCATAACAAATAAAAACATCGGTGAATGGATTTCTGATCAATCCACTCACCGATGTTTTTTATTATCACATTTTTTGCTATGTATTGCGCTTACAATCTTTTTTTATTCTAAACATATTCATTCAAGTCGAACGTATGTGGGACTTGGTACACGATCCTGGTCAACATAAGCTGACATATTCTGCTCAGAATCACTGCCTTTTAATAATCTTCAATGTGGATCAGTTGTGTGGTATCCACGCCATACGGCAAAATAGAATTTGCAAAATTCTTAAACTTGTTTGCCGCATCACTGACATAAAACTCATGCATCGCACCCTCATAAGATTGTTTGCCATCATTATTTAATCCGTCCCGCTCCAACAATGCTTTCAGCTCTCTGGCAGTCTCATATGCCGGATTTACCAGATTGACTTTTTCTCCCATGATCTGACGAAGCGTAGAGCGAAGCAATGGATAATGAGTACATCCCATGATCAGTGTGTCAATACCGGATTCCAGCAATGGCTCCAGATAACGGTTTGCCACTTCTACGGTTACCGGATCTTTTAACCATCCTTCTTCCACCAACGGCACAAACAACGGACATGGCTTGCCCAACACCTGAGCGTTTGGTTTATGGGAATGGATCTCTTTTGTATACAACTGACTTTCAATGGTACTTTCGGTAGCGATCACACCGATTTTTCCATTTTTTGTTACTTTTGCAGCTTCCTTTGCACCTGCTTTAACCACGCCAAGAATCGGAATGTCAAATTCCGGCTGCACAGTCTCCAATGCCAGCGCACTGGCGGTATTACAGGCGATCACGATTGCCTTTACCCCTTTGCTCTGAAGGAAACGGATGATCTGTCTGGAAAAACGGATGATCGTCTCCTGCGATTTGCTTCCATAGGGAACGCGGGCGGTATCGCCAAAATAAATGATGCGCTCCTTTGGTATCTGACGCATGATCTCACGCGCCACGGTCAGTCCACCCACACCGGAATCAAAGACGCCGATGGGTGCATATCTAAAATCCTGATTTTCTGCCATTTTTCTATCCTTCCTGTTTATTAAGAATATTTTTCTGTTTATTTGTAAATCGGTAAACACATTTCTGTGTGTTGTCTTTCTTATTGTTTGTATTTTTTCTTATTTTTTATGCCGTACATCTTCGCGGAACTTTTGTCTCAGTCGGAGATTGCGATAAAATCAGACTATCTCGGCTGCTTTGCCTGAACTTTTAAAGTCAGGGAACATTCTGCCAGATGTTCTTCCTCCACTTCCAGATCATACTCAAGATTCAGATGGATCATATCCTCTGACTCCAGCACACGGATCATTTTGGAATCAAATCCAAGCATCAGACTTCCATACGGTGTCTGATAAGAGGTACGTGTCTTCTTATCTCTCTGAAATATCATATGTACCCCGGATGCACCTTTTTTTGACAGGTCTACACTGTCATCGCCAATCTTTATCATGCATTTGGTTACTTCCGCAATTCCCTCCTGAACTTCTTCATAGAGAATATAATGTTTTCCGTTGCGGAAATAATATTCACCCGGTGTGACGGTTTCAATCGGCTCATCTGTCTCACCGTCTCTTTTCTGAATCCCGCAAATGGTAATCAATACATCTTTTGTCATATTTTGTCCTCATCTTCATATCATGCACATTTCCTGTTCTGACTTATCGGTCAGATCCTATTTTCAAACAACTATCTGCAAAGGAAACAACAGACTTCCTTTGTTTAAATTCCTTTTGTTAAAATTGTGCTATCCCACATTGTAATCGTTTTTCCCTGATTATTCAAGCACGCGATTGAGAAATCCAAGCATTTTAAAACGCACCTTATAATTTCCGCTTTCCAGAACTGCTGCATACTCCTCCGGCTCCAGCACTTCCCGCAATTTTTCCCCTGAGGAAGCATCTACCTCATACATACTGTTTGCAAAACAGAGATTCGGGTACATGACGCACCACCAGTTATGCCCTTCCCCGGAACCGATCACAACCCGCAGTGCTTCATAGGTTCCGGATGGGAACGTATAATCACCGTAACTTTTTTCCGGAAATGCACAGTTTTCCAGCGCCGCATGTACCGGATAATCATAACCGTTTTCCCTGATCACATTTGCTGCACAGGTTTCAATTTCCTGCAGGTTTTCCGTCACCACATCAGTACTTTCTTCCAGTGAATCTGCATTTTGCAATTTTTCTGCCATCATGGTTCCGACACGGTCTCTGACGGCACATTTTAACGCCTGATCTGCCTGACTGTCGCTGTTTGCCAGCACATGAAACCGCAATACTTTCTGTGACATATCCCGCTGCAGCATGGCTGTGTGTATCGTTGTGGAAAGCAATACGCAGGCTGCTGCCGCCAGACATACTGCAATAAATCTTTTTTTCATGGTCTTTCCCCTGTTCTTTCTATACATAATTTTATAAAATAGCGCTCATCACTTATATCATCCAAGTCAACTGCTTATAAAATTTTCTGCACGCTTCTGAGCAGTATAATCATACATTTTTTTCTTGAACTCACATTATATTCTCAATGAGCTTTATTCAGAGTCTTGCCATATTTTTCCAGTTTATTCCATAAACATTTTCCACAAACATTTATTCCACAAAAAGCCGGATTTTCAAATCCGAAAGATACTGCGCCGGTTCCTCACGATACTGTTCCCACAAACTGCGCTCCTGCCCTGCCAGAAGCAGAAATGAATTCGCCAGATCCATGCCCGCTTCCTTTTGCTGCGTAGTCAGAAACGTCAGCAGACGGTCTGCCAGTTCCTGTTTTCCCTGCTGCCTTTGGTCTTCTTGATCTGCATCCCAACTCAATGCACTCACGGTACTATTTCCCCGAACCGTTACTGTCAACACCGGATAGTGATTCCCTGCTTCATCCACCGCCGCCGTGATCTCACGCTCTGTCTGTACCTGTTCCAGCAAAAAACGTGTCCCATTCTGCATCGTAAATGCATAACGTTTCAAATTATTTTGCAGAAGCATCAACTGCTCTCCTTCCCGCAGTGACAGTTCTCCCATCGGCTGCAATCCGAATAACACACAAAAGCCACCGATCTGAGGCTTTTCTTCCGCATCCGAAATCTCCAGAACTGGCACACACAGCGTTTCATTCCTGCTGTAATACTGACTCATCAGCGTTCCCACCGTCACCTGCGCTCCCTGCCGCACATCTTCCCACTCCTCTAACAGATCTTCCAGATAGATACCAAGGGACTCCGGCAACTTCAGATCTTCTGAAAAAATATCCTTCAGCGGTTCTTTTGTCACCATCACATACGTATTCCAGGCTGCATCCTGTTCCTCCTGAAAAAAATGCAGTAATTGTTCTGTCTTGGTCGTATCTTCCAGAATTGCCTGATCCAGAATCAGCACTTTCAGGTGATTGAAATCCGCATTTTTATTGCTATTTGCTGACATCTGTTCCTTTCCGGTAAACAAATCCTGCCCTTTGCCATTCCAGAACACATCAGAGGACAGCGCATTTTCTGCTGCCTTGTCATCCTGCAGATCCGGATACGCCATATAGATTTCCAGATCATCCTCTGACGTTTTTTCCACGCCAAGTGCCAGCGGAAACGCATGATTTTCCAGTTCATTGGCGCCACATCCCGTCAGAAAAACAAGCCAGCAGATGATCATCATGATCCCAATTCCATAAAACAGATACCTCTTTTCGCTTTTCATGCCCTTTTACTCCTTCTATTTCTGCCTGATACGTTTTTTCAGACATTCCACGATTGCCTGCACCACCGGCAGAAAAAGCAGCAGCGGCACAACGAACCATACACAGACCTGAAACATGCGCTCCGCCCGTTCTGCCGAATGTAACAGCCATACTGCCAGCGCTGCCATTGCCAGACAGCAGATTCCCGTTGCCTTTGGTCTTCCCTTTTCAGAAAACAGCTTTTCCAAGGGTGCCGACGCATAATACAGCATTGAATTTAACAATGCAAACAGACAGAAAAGCCAGATTCCCATCATCAGCGCATCCTGCCGCTCCAGAAAGTTTCCCGGCAATTTGACCACCGCCATCAGATCAATGATCGGATAAGACAAATGACTTAACAAGCCCACCTGAAACACACCAAGTAAAATCAGATATATGATGGCGTTCCATATCACAACGGCACACAGACTCCGCCTTGTCGCCCGTAAAAGCTGCTTCGGTCTGCTACACTGACTTTTGCTGCGAAATGCCAGCAGCGACAATGAAAATATCAATACACATAACAAGATCCCTTTTCCAAAATTCTGCCAGGAAGTGTCTACCACCGGCGTCCAGTAATCCGTGCAAACGCCACTGCAGGCAGCAAGCAAAATGAAACCCAGGGGCAGTATCAAAATCCAAAAAAGCACCTCATATACACGAAGCCGGCTCTCCAGTCCTTTCCATAAGCCCCAGAATGCCGCACCTGTCAACGTCAGAACAATCGCCGCTTCATAGGATTTTCCCAACAATTGTTCTTCAATTAAGGTGGTCAGAAAATACATCACATAGGCGGCGATTCCAAGAAACGCACCTATATATATTACCATGGTCGTATTTTTCAATACTTTTGTATTGTAATATTGCTCACTTGTATCATTTTGTTTTACATTTGTATCGTACCGATTCCACGCAACAGACAACAAATAGGTCAAAACACCGCCAAATAAAATGGCAAATACACCATCTGTCCCGCACAGACGCGCCAGTGCCGGCGGCAGCAACAGCGTACTGAGCCCAAGCATTTCCAGAAAAAGCGCACGACTGATCTGTCTGGCAGAAACCTGTTGATTATCCGAAAAAATAATTCGATCCCGCATTGTTTTCCTCTACATCCTTCTGAAATCTTCTATTCCCGCTTTTCAACTTGACTTTTTTCCAAAGAACAATTCTTATTTTTCCCTATCGGTATTCGTATTTTTTCCCTGCTTTTTGATTCGTAACCGAATACGGTTATTTCTTTTTGCATAGATTGGACGTCTGTGCAACGACCACATAGGTGGACGCATCAATGTATCCTGTGCGTCCTTATATCCACTGAGTTCTGCCCCCACAACCGGCATCAGATACGGAACACCAAAGCTCTCCAGCTGCGCCAGGTGAATGAGCAGCACCAGAATTCCAAGCAAAAATCCATAAAATCCAAGTGCCGCTGCCAGACCGATAAAAGCAAATTTCAGCAGACGAAACGCTGTCGCAAAGTCTTCATTCGGAATTGCAAAAGAACACAGCGCCGTAAATGCCACTACGATCACCACCATGGGACTGACGATATTCGCATCCACCGCTGCCTGCCCGATGATCAGTCCGCCCACGATTCCAATGGTATTTCCCATGGCTCCGGGCAGACGTACCCCCGCTTCCCGCAAAAGTTCAAAAGACAGCTCCATCAAAAGAATCTCCACCACCCCCGGAAACGGAACGCCCTGACGTGCTGCCGCAAAAGAAAGCAACAGTTTGGTTGGCAGCAGCTGTGTATGAAAATTTGTCATTGCAAGATACAATCCCGGCAAAATCATAGACAACACCGATGCCACATAGCGCAATGCCCGGGTAAAAGTGGCAATCTCCCAACGGGTGTAGTAATCATCTGTTGTTTTAATAAAAGAATTATAATCCGTCGGAAAAATCAGTGCTTCCGGGGAATGGTCCGACAATAAGACTGCCCGTCCTTCCAGCAGTGCCATTACCGTCCGATCCGGTCGGCGGGTTGTCTGAAACTGTGGAAACGGCGAAAACCACTGGGTTTCCGTCAACTGTTCGATCACCCCGCTGTCCTGAACACCGTCAATTTCAAACTGACGCAAACGTTCCTGCATTTCTTCCACCACCGCATGTCTGATGATATTTTCCATATACAGAATGTCGACATTCGTGTTGCTCTGCCTTCCGCATTTGCATTCAGTTACTTTCAGATTTACCGACCGGAGGCGTTTTCGAATCAATGCCGTATTCTGCTTGATCGATGTGCCAAACCCTTCATTGCTTCCCCGCAATGCTTTTTCCGATTCTGTATCCTGCAAAGACATCCCCGGATAGCCTTTGTCCGGAATCTTCAACGCCTGATCAAATCCATCCACAAAAAGAATCGAATCCCCCGTCAGCATTCCATTGGCAGCATCCAGTAAGGTAGAAAACGGTGTCGCATCCGACATACCAAGGGCATTTTTCTGTAAAGCGCTGCCCAGTTCTTCTGAAGACATTTCCTTCAATCGGGATAACATTTTTCCCAGTGCGGATTCCTGCAGCATATCTTTGCCACCTGTAATCTCGATATAACTTAAAAATGCTTTCACATCCATCTGTTTTCCCAGATACATCTCCCGCATTTTGATATCCGCACAGTCCGAAAAAAGCTGCTTCCACCAGGCAATATTCTGTTCTATGTCTTTGGAGACTTCTTTATCTTCTAACAGCTTTTCCTTTTTCTCCTGCATGTACTTCCCCCCATCCTTGGATCGATTTCCCCCGCTTACCTCTCCTTTTGATAAAGAGAAGTCTCCCGCAACTTATTGATTTGTACAAGAAAAGCAAAGAGACTTTCTTATATTTACCTAAAAAAAAGAGAGCAGGTATCAACCTACTCTCTAGTCTGTGCTGTTTTTTGTGTTCTATTCTTCTAATTTTACTTCTTCTACTCCTGATCGCGAATGATCTTTTTCACTGCCTCTGCCTGATTATGAAGGTGCTTCTCCACATAAGCAACTGCCTGTTTCTGATCCTTTTCCTTCAGTGCATCATACATTCTATGATGCTCCTCGATCAGACGCGGGTAAATAGCTGCATCTTTCAGATATTCCACACGATAACGGTACATCTGCTCTCTCAAATTGCTCAAAAGCTGCTGCAGTTTCGGATTGTTGGATGCTTTATAAAGAATCTCATGAAATTTGACATCTGCTTTTGCCATCTCTACAAACTGACCGGATTTTGTTTTCTCTTCAAAATCCTCCATAGCCACTTTCAGTTCCTGCAAAGCTGCCGGTGTAATATTTTCACAGGACAGGCGTACTGCCAATGCTTCCAGAGAAAGACGGATCTGTAATACATCTTCCATGTCTTTTTCTGTCATTTTCGCAACTTCTGCACCTTTTCTCGGAATGGTAACAGCAAGTCCTTCCTGCTCTAACATACGGATTGCCTCACGGATTGGTGTACGGCTTACGCCAAGCTTCGATGCAAGCTGTAACTCCATCAGACGCTCCCCCGGTTTCAGATCACCTTTCAGGATTGCACCACGCAATGTCTGAAAAACGACATCACGAAGTGGCAGATATGCATCCATCTGTAATTCCAAGTTGTCTGTCATTTTTTATTTCCCCCTCTTCTTCGCCGCTTATCTTCTATTATTATGGATATCGGATGTGTACACATTTTTTGCCAGTCCGGACTGTTTCAACGCTTCGTATGCCCGGCGGATTTCTTTCTCATTCGGGAATAATCCAAATACGGTCGGACCACTTCCACTCATCATGGCATTTAATGCACCATTCTCCAACATCAGTTTCTTAATATCCTCAATCACCGGATACATCGGAATCGTCACGGTCTCAAGGATATTTCCCATATGAGAAGCAACCCCTTTGAGGTCTTTTTGCTGAATCCCTTCCATCACACCATCAATATCCGGATGCTCCATGCCGTCATATAATTTCAAACCTTCATAAACTGCTTTGGTGGATACAGAAATCGCCGGTTTTGCGATCAGTACCGGACATTTCGGCATCGGCGGCAATGCAGTCAGTTTTTCACCGATTCCCTCTGCCAATGCTGTACCACGCATAATACAAAACGGAACATCTGCACCGATCTTCAGACCAAGTTCCATCAGTTTATTCTGTTTCAGGCCCAGATTAAAAATACGATTCATTCCTACCAGCACTGCTGCCGCATCTGAACTTCCGCCTGCAAGACCTGCTGCCACCGGAATGAATTTCTGAAGAACGATCCGCACACCTTCTTTAATCTGAAACTCATCTTTCATCAGTTTTGCTGCACGGTATACTAAATTATCCTCATTCACCGGCAGATAATACAGATTGGTCTCCACATGAATATGCGGAGATCTTGTTTTCTTGATCTCTACTCTGTCATACAGATGGATCGTCTGCATGACCATACGCACTTCGTGATAACCATCTTCCCGTTTTCCCAAAACATCCAGTCCAAGATTGATCTTGGCAAGTGCTTTTAAACTTATCTCGTCCATTTTTCATTCCTCGTTTCTCTTCTATGCTGTAGCGAAAACGAAATCTTCAGCGGTTTTTCATGCTGTAAGATACAATTTTCGTATTTTGTATACATTCTTATGTATTATTTTATATACAATCCGATAATTTGTCAATAAATTCTTATTTGTCGTTTAAGGAACAAGTTTGAAAAAACTCCAATGCAGGCACGACCGATTTCCTATCTTCGCTG
>ERZ860668.2297-NODE-2297-length-10413-cov-7.690964_pt1 | contig 10413 bp, 9 predicted proteins | sample MGYA00510062_ERZ860668 | MGnify/ENA primary metagenome ERZ860668 (study PRJEB30046, sample SAMN00715258) | human gut metagenome | study: EMG produced TPA metagenomics assembly of the A metagenome-wide association study of gut microbiota in type 2...
CCTCGCAGCCGTCCACATTGGTGTAGGCGGCGCAGTTGATGATGACATCCGGGCGCTGGCGGCGGATGAAGTCATCCACCATCTTATAGTTGGAGATGTCCAGCTCCGGCAGGTCCACCGGGATCACGGTGGCATTCATCAGCTTTTCGGGGATGGGGCCGATCTCGCTGCGGCCCTCCCGCAGCTGCTTGATGATCTCGGTGCCAAGCTGGCCCTTGCAGCCGGTGACGATGATTTTCATGGGTGATTCCCCTCCTGCATCAATATCTCAGTTTTCCATCGGCCACGTTCTTGAGGTGCTGGCCGTAGGGGCTCTTACCATAGCGGGAAGCGCTCTCCAGCAGGGTCTCGCGGTCGATCCAGCCATACTTGAAGGCGATCTCTTCGGGGGCGCTGATCTTGATGCCCTGACGCTTCTCGACCATGCGGACGAAGTCGGCGGCATCCACCAGGCTCTCCATCGTGCCGGTATCCAGCCATGCAAAGCCGCGGCCCAGCAGCTGGACATCCAGCTCGTCCTTCTTCAGGTACATATCGTTCAGGGTCGTGATCTCCAGCTCACCGCGGGCAGAGGGCTTGACCTGCTTTGCCATCTGAACCACTTCCTTGTTGTAGAAGTACAGGCCGGTGATGGCGTAATTGCTCTTCGGGTGCTCGGGCTTTTCTTCCACGCTCAGCACCTTGCCGTTCTGGTCAAATTCCACGATGCCGAAACGCTCGGGGTCCTGCACATAATAGCCGAACACAGTGCAGCGGCCCTTGGTCTCTGCATTGGCGGCGGCAGTCTTGAGGATCTTGGAGAAGCCGTTGCCGTAGAAGATGTTATCGCCCAGGATCATGGCGCAGCAGTCGTCGCCAATGAACTCTTCGCCCAGAATGAAGGCCTGTGCCAGACCGTCCGGAGAGGGCTGAACTTTATACTGCAGATGGATGCCGTACTGGCTGCCATCACCCAGCAGCGCCTCAAAGCGAGGCGTATCGGTCGGGGTGGAGATGATCAGGATGTCCTGAATGCCTGCCAGCATCAGCGTGGACAGGGGGTAATAGATCATCGGCTTGTCGTAGACCGGCAGCAGCTGCTTGCTGGTGACCATAGTCAGCGGGTAAAGCCGGGTGCCGGCACCGCCGGCAAGAATGATACCTTTCATATTTGTGCACTCCTTTAAAATAGATTGAAAAGTTGTGCAGCTGTACGCCGCCCAGACGGGAGACCGCCCGGATGACGTATGGATTCAAAGCGGAGCTGCGTCCGCTGTAAACAATGTTGGTGGTAATACGCCGCCAGCCGCCGGGTTTCCCGCGCCACGCGCGCTGGCAGGATCTCGCTATGCACTACTGGCAAGCTTGCGATAGTATTACACCTTATTCTACTATCAAATCGAAAAAAAAGCAAGGAAAGAGCGCCCTCCACAAAAATTTTTGCGGATGGCGCTCTTATGTTTCATCAGCAAGCCCTCAGAACTTGAACCCCCACTTATGGAAGTACCGCAGCAGGCTCCCGGTCTGCCACAAAAAGGGCTTGAGGCTGCGGTGGGCTGCACGATGCCATGCATGGATGGCAGTATACTGCGGCACGAGGTAGGCTTTGCCGGTGGTGCGCATCTTCTGGGTCAGGTCGGCATCCTCCACATACATAAAGTAGTGCTCATCGAAGCCGCCTACGGCCTTGAACTCCGCCGTCCGCACGGCGGAAAAGCTGCCGGTGCAGAACTCGATCTCAACGGGAGCGGACAGATCCTCCCCCTCCATCAAATACGCACGGTTATATTTCTCCCAGAATTTCAAAAACGGCAGCTGGCGGTAGACCATGGGCCGCAGCGCACAGCGCCGCAGCGGCAGGCTCTGGGAACGGCCATCCGGGAAGCGCAGCCCCGGCCGGGCCATCACAGCATCCGGATGCTCCGCCATCCAGTCGGCCAGGTCGCTGAGGGTATCAGCAGTGAGCTGGATGTCCGGGTTCAGGATGAAGTGGTAGTCGCTCGTCAGCTCCGGCAGGACGGTGTTGTGTCCGGTGCCGAAACCGCCGTTCTCCTTGCGGCAGCGCACCTCGACTTTCTGGCCGGGCTGAGTGCTCAAAGCGCCGCCCTTCACGGCGGCTTCCAGACGTGCGCCGCTGCCGTCGGGGCTGGCGTTGTCCACCAGATAGAGGGTCAGCGGGTGGCGGCGGGTGTATTGCAGCACCGTCTGCGCCGCCTTGAGGGCTTCGTCGCAGCCGTTATAGACAACGATACAGGCAGAGAGTTCCAAGTTTTATGCTCCTCATTTTTATAGCTCAGACCTTTCCGCCATGCCAAGGGCTCCCCTTTTTCAGGGGAGCTGGCGAGCGAAGCGAGACTGAGAGGTTGTTCCTCTTTTATTTATTCCAGCGGTAATATCTTCAGGCTGAAATCTTCGCGCTGGATGTCGAAGTTGGGGTTGGTGCAGGGGTCGCCTGCAGCCAGCAGATCGCCCCAGCGGGCCTGAAAACGCAGCACCTCGCCCTGAAAACGCTTCTGCTTTTCGGGGTTGTCCTCCATGCCGCGGCTCTTGCTCTCGTAGTGGTAGAGCTGGGCAAACGGAGTGAATACGTTGGTGTAGCCTGCCTGACGGACGCGGACGCAGAAGTCCACATCGTTGAAGGCCACGGCATAGCTCTCGTCCAGACCGCCCACTTCGTCGTAGATCTCCTTGCGGATGAGCAGGCAGGCGGCGGTGTCAGCGTAGACGTCCTGCACATAGTTCAGGCGGCCCATATAGCCGTCGGAACTGGCGGGATAGTATTTGTGCAGATGGCCCGCCACGCCGCCGATGCCGAAGCCGACACCGGCGTGCTGGATGGTATCGTCCGGGTAGAGCAGCTTGGCGCCCACGCAGCCCACCCGCTTCTGCTGGGCGTACATGACCATCTCCTCCAGCCATGCGGCCGTGATAACCTCGGTGTCGTTGTTGAGCAGAAGCAGATACTCACCGGTGGCGAACTTCTCGCCGAAGTTGTTCAGGGCGCTGTAGTTGAAGCCCTTGCCCTCCCAGGTGACGACCTTGAGGGTATCGGGGTGCTCTTTCTGCATCCGCTCATAGGCCCGGAAGGTCTCGGGGGCCTTGCTGTTGTTCTCGATGAGGATGATCTCAAAATCCGGGTAGGTGGTGCGGGCGTAGATGGACTCCACGCAGGTCTCCAAGTCGCGGATGTGGTCGCAGGTGGGGATGAGGATGCTCACCCGGCCCGGATGGTCGATCGTATAATCGGTCTTGTAGTAGCCCGGCGTACCCGGGATGAGGGACACATCGTCCACGGCCACGCCGCAGCGGGCGTAATGAGCCTTGAGGGCGGCAATGCCCGCGTCGATGCAGTAGGTCTTGGCGGAGATGTCGCTGGCCGTGCTGCCGGGGCTGGAACGCCAGTAATAGAGGGCGTGGGGGATGTGGACGATCTTCCGGGCCGTCTCGGTCAGGCGAAGGAAGAGCTCGTAATCCTGACTGCCGTTGTACTCCATCCGCTCCGGGCCGCCTGCGGCATCCATCAGCCGGCGGCTGAACAGGGTCAGGTGGCAGATATAGTTGTTGGAGCGGAGGTTGTCCAGCATGAAATCAGGCTTGAAGTGGTAGAGCACCACATTCTCCACCTTGCCCTCAAAGGTCGCCTCATCGGTATAGACGAAGTCGGCTCCCTGCTCGGCGATGGCCTTGGCCGCGTACCAGAGGGCGCAGGGATGGAGGATGTCGTCGTGGTCCAGCAGGGCGATGAAGTCGCCGGTGGCCATCTCGATGCCTTTGTTGGTGTTGCCGGGGATGAGCTCATTCTTCTCCAGCTTCCTGTAGCGGATACGAGGGTCCACAGCGGCGCGCTGCTGCACCATCTCGCCCACACCCGGGGCAGTGCCGGCATCCACACAGCAGAGCTCCCAGTTGCGGTAGGTCTGGTTCACGACGGAATCCAGCAGCTCTTCGAGGAAGTCCAGCGGGGTGTTGTAGAGCGGCACCACGATGCTGATCTTGGGGCCTGCAGGCTGGTCGCCTACCTGCCGCACCAGCAGTTCCACCGGTGCGAACCGGTCGGCGCGCATGACTTTGCCCGGGAAGAGGGCGGCGTACTCGCGGCGGGCGCGGGCCTGTTCCCGCACACCCTCGATGCCGCCGCTGCGCAGTTCCCGCAGGAGCACGAAGAGGGGCAGAGTGTGCCAGAGCTGGCGGCTCTTGCTGACGACATAGCGCATGGGCCAGGTCATCTTCCAGAACTTCGAGCCGGTCACCTCGCCGAGCGTCTTTTCCAGCTGCTGCTCATGGCTGCGGCTGAGCGAAAGGTCGGTGCGCAGCCGGGCGATGAGCTCGGCTTCCTCGCCGCAGGTGCGCTCGGCGCGCACCATCCGGTCACGCAGGATGTCCATTTCCATCTCGTAGCCCCGCACCATCTTCAGCTGGGTGGGCTGGCTGATGCAGAACAGCGCCGACTGCTGGACGCGGCCCTTGCTGCGCCAGCCAAAATCGCGGAAGTATCCCCGCTGAGCCAGCTGCTCGGCCCAGCCCGCCATCACGGTGCTCTCATCGCTCACCAGCAGCACCCGGGCGGGCAGCGTCTCGGGCAGCGTTTCCCACGCGGGGTCTGTCACCACCAGAAGCTCTGCCGCAGAGCTCTCTGTCCACTCTTCTGCCTCCACACCTGCACGGTGCAGGGCCTTGGCCAGCAGGGACATCTGCTCTCCCAGCAGAGCCGCCGAGGCGGGGTTTGCCTCCTCCACGATGCGCTGCGCCAATGCGCGGCAGCGCTCCCGCTCCCACTTTTCTTTCTTTTCCTTCTCCAACTGCATTCCGTTCTCTCCACCTGTTGTTCTTTATCGTATCGCTCCCGCTCTGGAGCGTGAAACGCGAAATAGTCTGTCTCTTGTGTACAAGCGTGTACAGTATACCAAATCACGTCTCATTTGAGAAGTATTTTGCGCAATTCCTTTTGATTTTTTACATGCCCAGCAGACGGCGCAGCCAGCCGAACAGACCGCCGCTGGAGCTCGTGCCGCTGCCCACCGTCCGGATGGAAACGCCGGAGTAGTAGTGCTTCAGGATGTCGCGGTAGCCCATTCCCTCCTCGGCGGCGTAGCCCACAGCGCCGCACTGGCTCATGCCCACGCCGTGGCCAAAACCGTAGTAGTACATACAGGGCACACCCGTTGCATCCGTGCCGAAATCGAAGCAGTAGCGGGAGGACACGAACTGGCCGATATAGCGGTAGCTGCGGCCATTGGACACCAGCGTATTGTACTGGACGAAGCCGCCGAGGTCTTTGTGGGTGGTGTCGGCGCTCTGGTAGGGCTCGCCGGTGCGGCTGTCGTTGTACTCGACATAGTCATAATCCTTGCCGATGATGCGGCGCATCTTCTCGTGGTACTGGCGCTCATAGGGGCTTTCCACGCTCTTGAGATACGGCACATCCGAGCCCCAGGCGTCGAGGCTGGAACAGGTGCCGTAGACGCCGGTCTGGGTGTTGTAGCCCGCGCTGGCCGACCAGACGGCGTCGATGACGCTGCCGTTGTAGGTCAGCACCTCATCCTTCACAGCCTCCACCGCCTTGCGGATGGCCGACCGGGCCGAGGACGGGATGTCCTCCACGGGGGTGTAGATGAGAGCGTTGGCCGAGGAGCCGTACTGCTTATGGTACTCGAGGTAGGAGTGGATGGCCACGGCCTGGGCCTTCCACGCCTCCTGCGCGGCACTGGCGCTGACATAGCTGCCGATGGAGCCAAGCTCCGTGTAGGTGATGCCCACCAGGCAGTCCACGAGGTCCAGCGACACGTTCCGGCGCAGGCCCTTGCCCTTGATGTTCAGATAGGGCAGTGTGATCTTATCTTTGGAGCCGAAGAGCCAGCTCAGACAATTTTCCTCTTCCTCAGGGATAAGGGTGGTGTTTGCACCGCCAATGGTGGTGGCACCGGGTGCGGCATCCTCGGCAAACGCCGCCGGGACAGCCACACACAGCATCACAGCTGCCAGCACCAGCGCCGCCAGACGGCGCGCGAAACTCAGACTCTGCTTCACGGTCATTTCCTCCTGTGGTTTCTGGATCTTTTCATAGTTGTTATCAGTGTAACACACTGCGCCCCCGACGGCAAGGACGGAAGTTGTGCAAAAATGTGAAAAGACGCCTTTGCAAGCCGCCGGAATTATGATACAGTATAGTATGAGATGATATGCCCCCTTTGGCGGGCATGACAAGGAGGGCCGGAATGGACGGCAGAGAGTTATATCCCGGCGACGAGCAGCGGCGCCGCATCATGGACTTTATCATGGCGGCGGGCGAGACGCTGCTGGAAAACGGAGCAGAGGTCTTCCGGGTGGAGCAGACGATGGAGATCATGGCCCGCAGCTTCCATCTGCGGGAGTTCCACGTCTATGTGCTGACCAACGGCATCTTTGCCAGCGCTGGCACGGCAGAGATCGCCGAAGTGCGGAACGTGCCGGTGCGGACGACCCACTTAGGCCGGGTGGCCGCGGTGAATGCCCTTTCCCGCGAGATAGCAGCCGGGGGCGTCACACTGGACGAGGCTGAGTGCCGCCTGGCCGAGGCCCGGCGCATCCCCTTCCCAAAAGGGAAGACCCAGCTCCTCGCCGGGATGAGCGGCACAGCCTGTTTTGCGCTCATCTTCGGCGGCACGGTTCGCTCGGCGCTGGCGGCAGCGGCGGCGGGTTTCATCGTCAGCGGTTATCTGCTGCTGTGCGAAAAGAAGAATCTCTCCAACGGCTTCCGCAAGATCTCGGCGGCAGCGCTCATTACATTGGTCTGCATTCTGGGGTGCCATCTGCTGGACACTGAGGCCAGCCACGCCATCATCGGCGCCCTGATGATATTGACCCCCGGCATCGCCTTCACCATGGGCATCCGGGACTTCGTGCAGGGCGACTACCTCTCCGGCACCATCCGGATGATAGACGCCCTGCTCATCGCGGCCAGCATCGCCATCGGCACCGGCCTTGTTCTGAGCCTTACTTCTCTGCTGACGGGGGTGACGGTGGTATGATGACCTTGACAAGCACACAGATCGGCCAGCTGGTGGCACAGTTCTTTCTGGCCGGGGCGGGGACGCTGAGTTTCGCCGTCCTCTTCGCCTGCCCTAAGCGCACGCTCCCCTGCTGTGCGCTGGTGGGCGCGGTGGGCTGGTTCGTCTACGAGCTGGCTGTCTTATACGGGGCCGACGCGGCGGCAGCCTCCCTCATCGCGGTCATCCCGCTGTCGCTGGCGGCACGTATCTGCGCCGTGCTGTTCAAGACGCCGGTGACGGTCTTTTTGCTGACCGGCATCTTCCCGCTGGTGCCCGGCGCGGGCATCTACTACACCGCCTACTATTTCATCCAGGGCGAGAATGCCCTTTCTCTGGCCAACGGCATCTCCACCTTCAAGGTGGCCGTGGTGCTGGCTGTGGGCATCGCGCTGGTGCTGGGTCTGCCCATGCCCAGCGGCCACGCCTGGAAGCGGAAATAGATCCCTGCCTCCCTTGTGCGGCTCTTTCGCCGGTGCTATAATCAAATCAAACTTGATATAAAGGAGTGTCTGCCGATGTCTATTATGGAAACGCTCAACACCCGCCGCACCTACCGCCGCTTCGCCCAGAAGCCGGTGCCGCAGGATGTGGTGGACGATATGGTGGAGGCCCTGCGCCTGTCGTCCTGCGGCGCGAACCGTCAGACCGTGAAGCTGGTGGTGGTGCAAAGCCCCGAGATGGTGAAAAAGGTCCATCCGCTGGTCAAGTGGGCCGGTTATCTGCCGCCGGAGCAGGGTACTCCCAAAGCCGACGAGCAGCCTGTGATGTATCTGGCCGTCGTGCAGGACAGCTCCATCCCCGGCGACCTGAACACCGACACCGGCATCGCGCTGGCGAACATCACCCTCGCCGCATGGGCCAAGGGCGTGGGCAGCTGCATCATGGGCGCCATCAACAAGCCCGCCCTGAGCGAACTGCTGGGCATCGCCGCGCCGGACAAGCTGGCGTTCATGGTGGCTCTTGGCTACCCCACTCACGCCGCCAGGGTCGTACCGATGACGGAGGAGACCGGCATCAAGTATTATCTCGATGAGGGCCGTGACTACTGCGTGCCGAAGCGGAGCGTGGAAGAGCTGGCGCGGAGCGTGTAACCTCTCCGTCACGCCTGACGGCGTGCCACCTCCCCTATCGAGGGGAGGCTCTGGCGAGCCGGGCCTCGCTGCAGCTTCTGGATGAGCGGATTTTGTCAAGCTGCCGTGAATCCAGGCAGCAGGGCACTACAGCTCCCGATAAATCAAGCCTTGCTCGTCCAACATGGTCCTGACCGGCCTGCCAAGGGCTCCCCTGATAGGGGAGCTGTCTGCGAAGCAGACTGAGAGGTTCTGCATATATACATCGCTCTCAAGCTTTATTCTGCATAATTGTTTGCAATTCGGTTTCAATTTAATGGAATTTTTGCACAACACTTGACTTTTCAAATTGTACAACCTATACTAAACACGCTCTCTGATTTTTCGATGAATCGCATCGCAGCAGAGAGATGCAAACGATATGCACATAAAGAGGAGTGTTTGAATATGAAAAAGATCTCTCGCCGCAGCTTTCTTGCTGCCGCCGGCCTGACCGTTGCTGCTCTGGCTCTGACCGCCTGCGGCGGCTCTGCCTCCACTGCTTCTTCCGCTGCTGCAAGCTCTGTTGCTGCTTCTTCTGAGGCTGCTTCCACCAGCGCTGCCGCTGCTGAGCTGACCACCGTTGAGGCTGGCAAGCTGACTATGGCTACCAACGCCACCTTCCCTCCCTACGAGATGACCACCGACGCCGGCACCATTGAGGGCATCGATGTGGACACCGCACAGGCCATTGCCGAGAAGCTGGGCCTGGAGCTGCAGATCGACGACATGGATTTTGACGCCGCTCTGCTCAGCGTGCAGCAGGGCAAGGCCGACATCGCCATGGCAGGCATCACTGTCACCGACGAGCGGATGGCTGTGATGTCCTTCTCCGACAGCTACGCCACCGGCATCCAGTCCGTCATCGTGCCCGAGGGCTCCGACATTACCTCTGTGGACGATCTGGCCGGCAAGAAGATCGGCACCCAGCGCGGCACCACCGGCTATCTGTACTGCTCCGACGACTTTGGCGAGGACGCCGTGGTGGCCTACGACAACGGCCTGACCGCTGTACAGGCCCTGAACAACGGCCAGGTGGACGCTGTGGTCATCGACAACGAGCCCGCCAAGGCCTATGTGGAGTCCAACCCCGGCCTGAAGATCCTGGACACCAGCTACACCGAGGAGGACTACGCCATTGGCATGAACAAGAGCAACACCGCTCTGCTGGAGGCTGTGAACGCCGCTCTGGAGGAGCTGAAGGCCGACGGCACCCTGCAGGCCATCGTGGACAAGTACATCAAGGCTGAGTAAACAGACCCCTCAAGGGGAGGCGGCCCACCGGGCACCTCCCCTTTTTTAAGGGATATAGGTTACAAAATTCTGACAAGATCACAACAGACGAAAAGAAAGTGAGGATGCGAATGGCCGCACAATACGAACTGTTGAGCCAGCTGCTGAAAAGCGGCGGCCGGCTGGACATGGGGCAGGAGCTGTTCTACAAATTTTATCAGGCCTTTGTCCTGAAGGACCGCTGGCTCCAGTACATCGGGGGCGTAGGCACCACCCTGCTGGTCACTGCCATTGCTCTGGCCATGGGCGTCCTGCTGGGCAGCGTGGTGGCGCTGGTGCGTGTGGCCCACGACCAGCAGCGCCCCGGTCGCCGCAACCCGGTGCTGGGGGTCTTTAACGCCGTGTGCCAGGTGTACACCACCGTGATCCGGGGCACCCCCATGATGGTGCAGCTGCTGATCATGAGCATGGTCATCTTCAACAACAGCCGCAACTTTACCATGGTAGGCGCTCTGGCGCTGGGCATCAACTCCGGCGCTTACGTCTCCGAGATCATCCGGGGCGGCCTGATGGCTGTGGACCCGGGCCAGATGGAGGCCGGGCGCAGCCTGGGCCTGTCCCGGCTGCAGAGCGCCTGGCACATCGTGCTGCCCCAGGCCATGAAGAACATCCTGCCGGCCATCGGCAACGAGATGATCGCGCTGCTGAAGGAAACCGCCGTGGCGGGCTATGTGGCGGTGCAGGACCTGACCCGGGCCGGGAACCTGATCCGCAACAACACCTATGATTCCTTCAACCCCCTGATGCTGGTGGCCGTGGTGTATCTGGTGCTGGTCATCGGCATGACCCAGCTGCTGGGACTGCTGGAAAGGAGGCTGCGCAGAAGTGATAAGCGTTAAGGACCTGCACAAGAGCTTCGGCGGCGTCACCGTGCTGGACGGCATCTCCACCGACATCGAGAAGGGGGACGTGGTGTGCATCATCGGCCCCTCCGGCAGCGGAAAATCCACCTTTCTGCGGTGCCTGAACCGGCTGGAGACCCCGGACAGCGGGAAAATCCTTCT
>ERZ860668.2299-NODE-2299-length-10411-cov-3.778003_pt1 | contig 10411 bp, 8 predicted proteins | sample MGYA00510062_ERZ860668 | MGnify/ENA primary metagenome ERZ860668 (study PRJEB30046, sample SAMN00715258) | human gut metagenome | study: EMG produced TPA metagenomics assembly of the A metagenome-wide association study of gut microbiota in type 2...
GTCAGCTTATTGCCGATCTCGCAGGAGGCAAAGCCGCACTGCGGACTCAGGCAAAGACGGTCGAGAGGAATGTACTTCTCTGCCTCGCGGATGCGGGCGATGACGGCATCCTTATTTTCCAACCGAGGAGATTTGGTAGTGACAAGACCCAGCACCACTTTTTTGCCATCGGCCACATATTTCAGCGGCTCAAAGCTGCCGGAACGCGCATCGTCAAACTCCAGATAGAACGCATCTACATTTTCCTGTGCCAGCAGGAAAGGCGCAATGGTGAAGTAATCGCCCTCGCTGGCCCAAGTAGAGTGGTAGTTCCCACGGCAGACATGCGTGGTAATTGTCAGACCTTCCGGGCGGTTTTCCAGTGCCAAATTGTTCAGACGCAGGTACTCTGCGGCCACATCCTCCACTTTGGTATTGCTCTCCTTGAGGAAGTTCTGGTAATTCGGGTCTCCGATCATGCCCCATGTGCAGTCGTCAAACTGGATATTGCGGCAGCCAGCGGCATACAACTCCTGAATGACGGTGCGGTAGGCGGCAGCAATATCCTGAATCAGTTGTTCGTGGTCGGGGTAAACAGCATCCGTATTTTTGCCATTGTCCTCACGGTACAGTTCGGCCAATAGCTGCGCCGGGGCAGGCATGGTCTGGCGAGCGATGCAATTCTCATCCTCAAACTGCTTGACAAATTTGTAGTGCTCTACAAAAGGATGGTTCTCACCGCTGATCTTACCACTCACTTTAATGGAACCATGGGTAGTCTCCTCACCGTGGAAGAAATAACCGTGATCCAGTTCCACTTCATCAATACCGTGGAACCCCCACATAAAATCCAGATGCCAGTAGCTACGGCGAAACTCGCCATCGGTAATGGCGTGATAACCAGCACGCTTCTGCTTCTCGATCAGGCGGGTGATCTCCTCATTTTCCACAGCGGTCAGCGCGGCACGGTCGATCTCGCCGGCCTTGAACTGGGCACGTGCCTCTTTCAAGCGCTGGGGGCGCAGGAAGCTGCCCACAAAGTCATAACGGAACGGTGATTTCAATTCTGCCATATCGCAAAACCCTCTCTATACGTCATTTTTCCTGTTCGTTGCTTGATGGCAACAGTATACCGCAGGAGTGGGTTTGTGTAAAATACGAAATACAGGCGCTTTGATATAGCTTGAAATTATACCTGCTCTGTATACTTTTTTAGAATCGCAATATACTGTTTTCCGAATCGTCCGGGCTGCACCTGTTTGTGGGTCAGATAGCCGATTTGCATGGAATCATCCACCAAAAGCGGCACGGCACGGATGTTCGGACCGTTGAGTGCCTCGCTGATGACGCCGCTGCAAATGGTATAACCATCCAGACCGATCAGCAGATTGAACAGAGTTGCACGGTCTCGCACCAGAATGTCCTTTTTGCTGTCCAGAGTGCTCAAAATCTCCTCCGAAAAATAGAACGCATTGTGCTCCCCCTGCTCATAGGAAAGGCGCGGGTAGAGCTTCAAATCGTCCAGTGTCAAAGCCTTTTTCTGCGCCAACGGGCTGGCTGCGCTGACGAACACGTGGGGCTTTGCGGTGAAGAACGGCGTGAAAATCAAATCATGTTCTCGGATGACTTTGCGCAGAACGGTTTCATTGTCGTGGTTCAGATAGAGCACGCCCACCTCACTGCGCAGCTTCGCAACATCCTCAATGATCTCGTAGGTCTGCGTCTCTCGGATACGGAAATCGTATTCCTCTCCGCCGTATTCTTTCAACAGTTCCACAAAGGCTTCCACGGCAAAGGAATAGTGCTGGGCCGACACGCAAAACTGATGCTTGACCGGGGCCGAGCCAAGATATTTCTCTTCGATGAGTTCTATCTGAGCCAGCACCTGCCGAGCATATCCCAGAAACTCTTCTCCCTCCGGAGTCAGAGCCACACCCCGGTTGGTGCGGTGAAAAATGGTCAACCCAACTTCCTGCTCCAACTCTCGGATGGCATTCGTCAGGCTGGGCTGTGAAATATAGAATTGCTGTGCCGCCCGGCTGATCGTGCCGGTGTCGGCTACGGTGGTAACATAACGAAGCTGCTGCAAGGTCATAGCGGATCCCTCCCGATGGCTTTTTATCATCCTATCGCAGATGGAACAAAAACACAAGTTTTTTCTGTGATACCGGATCCGCATTGCAGGCATATTCAAGATACGTTTTACCCACGCTGCAAATTCTTTTATAATAGCACCGCAGTCTTGATGGACTGCGGTATTCCCATATCACAAAGGAGGCTTTCCGGTATGGGACAGCGGCAAAGTGAGATCATCAAAAATCACATGGAAGTCTACTGGCACGACTATGCGTCGGCCAGCAAAGGCATCCCCATCACGGAGGCAGGGCTTGTAGAAAAGGCATCTGTCATTGGCCGCACCGGGTTGATGCTGCTGGAATGCGGCACGGGTGCATGGCGTGTCCGAAGTTCTATGAATACCCTCTCGCGGGAACTGGGCGTTACGACAACGGCAGACATCGGTCTGCTGTCCATCGAGTTCACCTGTTTTGATGGAGATCAGTGCTATACCCAGTCGCTCTGCCTGACAAATACGGGTGTGAACACCTCCCGCCTGAATCGGTTGGAACATTTCGTCAACGACTTTGACCGGGAAGGAAAATTCATGACTGGCGAAGAACTGCACAGTCACCTCGATGAGATCGAGCGCATCCACGGTCTGTATTCCCCTACTGCGCTTGGTTTTGCGGCAGCACTGGCCTGCGGGTGCTTCACCTTTTTACTGGGCGGCGGCCCAATCGAGATGTTGTTTGCCTTTTGCGGCGCAGGCATCGGCAACTTTGTGCGCTGCAAGCTGACAAAACACCATTTCACTCTGTTTCTGGGCATCACGGCTTCAGTCTGTTCGGCAAGCCTCGTGTATGCTGTCCTGCTGAAGCTGGCTGAGGTGTTGTTTGCCGTATCGATACAGCATGAGGCAGGCTACATCTGCTCCATGCTCTTTATCATTCCGGGCTTTCCGTTCATTACCAGCGGTATCGACCTTGCCAAGCTAGATATGCGTTCCGGGCTGGAACGCCTTGCCTACGCCATGCTTATCATTCTGGTGGCTACCATGACGGCATGGATCATGGCACTTCTGCTGCATTTGCAGCCGGTACAGTTCCCGGCCCTGAGCCTGACGGTTCCGGAAGAGATCGTGTTCCGTCTGTTGACGAGCTTTGGCGGCGTATTCGGTTTCTCACTGATGTTCAACAGCCCCCGGAATCTGGCGGTCTGTGCAGCCCTCATCGGTGCCGTGACGAACACATTCCGGCTGGAACTGGTCAGCCTTGCCGGGTTCCCGCCCGCTGTGGCTGCGTTTCTGGGTGCGCTGCTGGCCGGTCTGCTGGCATCCTGCCTGAAGAGTGCCGCAGGCTATCCCCGTATCTCGGTCACGGTTCCTTCCATCGTCATTATGGTTCCGGGGCTGTATTTCTACCGTGCCATTTACAATCTGGGCATCATGTCTTTGACCGACTCAGCCACATGGTTTGCAAATGCCATCCTTATCATCGTGTCACTTCCGCTGGGTCTGATTTTTGCCCGTATCATCACCGATAAGACATTCCGTTATTGCACATGACGTGCGTGTCACCTCTCTCCCTCTATAAAGCAAAACGCAGAGAACTGTCTCAGCTCTCTGCGTTTTGTTTTGCTGTGTATGAGGTCATAAAAGGGAACCCGTTTACAGGGTGCTTACTCCCCGTAAACGATCTTGGTGGCAGTTTCCATATGGCGTTCCAGCCGGTCTGCAAAATGTTCCAGCGGCAGGAAGACGCCAAGTTCATCGTAGCGGGTTCCGCCGTCCTTGAGCGTATCCTGTCCATAGTAGACCACGGAACGGGGCAGTGCGTGCTGCAGCCTCATCTGGATATCCCAGACGGTGGAGTAGGCTTCCGCTTCCGTTACCTTCTGCTTCACGGTGTCCGGCAGTTCGTAGATCAGCAGCAGCCCCAAATGCTGGTTGTAGTGGTACTCCACCACATCCATCGAGCCTTCGTCGTAGCCGTGATACTTGCAGTAGCCGCTGGCAAGGTACATTTTTACCTTTTCCTGCTTCTGGAACACCCGGATGAACCGGTCGTATACTTTGCTGCTCACGGCAAATTTGTTGTTCGGCAAAAGAACGCCGGCATCATCCGTCAGGATCACCGGGTTCGGCTGACCATCGGCGTTGAATTTGAACGGGATCAGGGCAGCGTTCCGTAGCAGGTCAAACATACTGTGCTGGCAGATCGCCATCAGAAAGGCAGACAGATCCTTGTTCTCGTAGGCATTGAACAGCGCTGCGGCAAACTGCTGTGCACTCACGGTCGGCGCATCCAGTACGTCTGCCATGTCCAGCGAGTCGTTGAAGGTATCCATCAGGCGTCGGCAGGCTTCTGGATTTTTCAGGATCTCCCCGAACAGTGCCTCTGCTCTTTCTTCTCTTGGAAATATCGTTGCCATTGAGCAAGCCCTCTTTCTCTGAATTTCCAATGGTTATTATAAGGGCTGCGGGCAGAGATGTGAAATATCGGTTTTGTATCGACGGCATTTTATTGGGATATGAAAGATATGCTCTCCGTCTGCTTTGATGCAGCCGGGCGGGGTGAGTCTGCTTTTGTCATCATCTGCTGGAACTTCCGCGCCGCCGTGTTCAGCGGGCGGTGGTGGTCGTAGACGAGGCAGATGGAGCGGGTGGGGATGATCTCCTGCAAGTGGAGCTGGACGAGCTCGCCCCGCGCCAGCAGGTCTTTTGCCATGGGTTCCGGCACAAAGGCGAGGCCCAGCTCGCTTTTCACCAGCGTCAGCATCTGGTCGGTGGTGGCAGCCTCCATATCAGGTGCGAACATCAGACCATGACTTAAGAAATAACGGTGATACAATTCTCTGGTCCCGGTGCCGTCGGCAAGCCCTATAACCGGTATTCCGGAAAGATCATTTAAGCTTCGGATCTGTGAAGCCAGTTCTTTATATTTTGTTCCTCCGATCAGAATTTCGCGGTAGGAGGCAAGGTGTGTTTTGTGCAGTGGCTTTTGGATGGTAAGTGGTGAGGTGACTGCTGCAAAATCGACGACCTTGCTCTCTAATGCTAAAATTGCCTGTGGTGTGGAGTGATTGAAAATACGGATGCGCACATGTGGATATTGTTCGTGAAAACGTTCTAATACCGGAAGCAATAGCAGGCGCAGCGCATTTTCACTGGCTCCGATGGAAACCAGTCCATTTTCGAGATCCCTATTCTGACGGATCTCATCTTCCCCAAGCGACAGCTGCTCATAGGCAATCGCAACATGTTCATATAATCTTTTTCCTTCGGGAGTCAGCGTTATCCCCTTGTTAGAGCGCAAAAACAGTGTACAGTTTAATTCCGATTCCAGATTATTCATGCACCTTGTGATATTTGGCTGGTTATTGTGCAGTGCCTCTGCAGCTCTGGTAAAACTTTTATACTGTGCAACATAGTAGAAAATACGGTAATAGTCGTAAGTGATCATGCGGTGTTTTATCTCCTTTTATTTATTATATAAAAATCATATGATGGATATATCAATAATACTTTTTACATCTGATAACAGGGATACTATAATACAGACGATGTAAGAAATCAATGAGAAAAAACGGGAATAAGAGGTGAGAACATTGGCTTTGAATCAAAATGAGCCAAGGAGTACGAAAGTGCAGATGTCGGAGGCGTTTATCACGAGTGTGTTTCTGGCACTGTCCGGTGGGTTCCAGGATGCATACACTTATTTTACGAGAGATGGCGTGTTTTCGAATGCACAGACCGGAAACGTGGTACTCATGAGTCAGCATTTTATGATGGGAGAGTGGAGTGAGGGATTGCGTTATCTGTTCCCATTGCTCGCATTTGCAGTCGGTGTGTTTGTGGCAGAGAGGATACAGGGAAGTTTTAAGTATGCGAGAAAGCTGCACTGGAGACAGTCAGTGTTACTCTGTGAGATGGCAATCCTGGTGTTTGTGGGATTTCTTCCGGAGAATCTTAATATGGCAGCAACCGTGTTAGTTTCTTTTTCCTGTGCCATGCAGGTGCAGACATTCCGGAAAGTCGGCGGATATTCCTACGCGAGCACAATGTGCATCGGAAATCTGCGGAGTGGGACGGCAGCGTTTTCACTGTATCTCAGGGAAAAAAGACCGGAACAGATCAGACAGGCACTTTACTATTTTGGAATCATTTTATTCTTTGCGGTTGGTGCGGGAATCGGAGGAAATCTGTCTGTGAGGTACGGGTTTCATGTGATCTGGATATCCGGTGGACTTCTGTTGATCAGTTTTCTGCTGATGTTCTTAGAAAAGATTAGATAATGGAGGGAAAAAGGATGGAGACAATATTTCCAAGAGAAGAAAAAGCAGATCTGTTGTTTGATAAAATCTTGAAAGATCCGGAAGCCTGTGAGCGTCTGATGCAGACTTTTTATGGAGAAATTGATTCGGATCTTGAACTGGTGGGAGGATATCTTCCACCGGAACAGTTTGCTAAGGCATTGTTTGATGCCTATAAAAACCGGGATCTGACTGCATTTTTGATGGCGGTCTGCAAAAACAGTATGTTTGACCTGCTGCGAAACTCATTTTTAGCACCGTTCCGCTTTAATGCGGACGGACAGGTCAATCCGTATCTGCTCACGGACGAGGATGGAAATCTGATTCAGACAAAGGAAATCCATGTGAGTGAAAAAGATTATAACCGGTTTAAAAAGGTATTCCGGAAAGAGAAAGGTGTAAAGATGTATCTTGCATACGGATACCGCAAGCGTCACAGCTATGATGCGGATACGATGGATGTGATGGAATATAAGATGGGTGAGCACATCGGTCTTTTGCTTGTCTATGAACTGCCGGATACGGTAAAACAGCAGAGGACGGAAGCACAGGCTTATGCAGCAGTGTGGGATATCATGATGAAACTGCAAAAGGACCTGCCGCGTTCCTTTGTTTATTACGGACAGGATTCTTTGGAAGATGAAGGTCAGAGGTTTGATGAACTGGGCGTATTTTTACCGATCCACCGTTTTTCGGAACGGTTGGAAAAGAGTATTGATACAGTAGATAAGATTGTACATGCACAAGCATAAAAGGAGTGTGAATATTTATGTTAACAGCAGTAACTGGTATTAACTGGGGCGATGAAGGAAAAGGACGTGTCGTAGATTTATTAAGTGATCACGCCGATTATGTGGTTCGTTATCAGGGAGGAAACAATGCAGGACATACCGTAGTGACAGATAAAGGTAAATTTGTTTTGAATCTGCTGCCGTCCGGTATTCTGCATCCGGAGGTTGTCTGTGTACTTGGAAACGGAATGGTCATTGATCCGGATCACTTAAGACATGAGATCGAGATGATGCGTTACATGAATGTAAAAATCAGTCCGGAAAATTTAAAGATATCGGAAAAAGCAACCGTCTGCATGCCATTCCATGTCAGACAGGACGTTTTAGAGGAGGAGAGACTCTCTAAGACCGGGGAGGCATTTGGCTCCACAAAAAGAGGAATCGCCTATGCCTATGGCGATAAATATATGAAGAAAACGCTTCGGATGGGAGACCTTTTATATCTGGATTCGGAAGTGATCAAAAAACGGATCGCAATGATCGTGGAGAGTAAAAATCTGATCCTTGAAAAGGTATATGGTCAGAAACCGCTCTCAGTGGAAGAGGTCATGGACTGGTGCAAGGGACAGGCAGAATTTTTAAAGCCGTATATTACCGATACGGGGGTGCTGTTGGAAAAGGCAGCCGCAGAAGGCAAAGATATCCTCTTTGAGGCACAGCTTGGTGCATTGCGTGATATTGATTACGGAATTTATCCCTACACATCAAGCTCTAGTACGATCGCAGCCTATGCAACGATCGGTGCGGGTATTCCAAAAAGAAAACCGGAGCGTGTCGTAGGTGTCATGAAGGCATATTCCACATGCGTCGGCGAGGGTCCGTTTGCTGCAGAGAAGGCTGCCGGTGAGGAATGGAATGATAAATTGAGAAAAGCGGGTAATGAATTTGGGGCTGCAACCGGACGTCCAAGAAGAGTCGGGCCGTTTGATGCAGTTGCAAGCAGATATGGACTGCAGTGTCAGAATGCAGGAGATATTGCCCTGACCAAACTGGATGTATTGAGCAGCTTTGAAAAGATCCCCGTTATCACGGGATACCGTGTGAACGGAAAGCTCATCACGGATTTCCCGACGAATGTATTGCTTGATGCTGCAAAACCGGAGGTTGAGATGTTAGATGGTTGGAACTGCGACATCTCATCCTGCAGAAGCTGGAATGATCTTCCGGAAAATGCAAAGAAGTATATCGAGAGGATCGAGGAACTGATCGGACATTCCATTTACCTTGTTTCCACAGGAGCAAAGAGAGATGAATATTTATTGAAAGAATAAAATATCAGGTACAGTACCGGAACATCTTATCGGTCAGTATTCTTGCAAAGATCAGTCCGAGAGGCAGGCATACGATGATAAGGATCGCAGAGGCAAACCAGGAGGCCGATGCATCCAAAGACATGATGCCGAGATTATAGATCGCACGGTACAGGTATAATCCGGGAACCATGATAACGATAGATGGAACGGTGATCGCAATCCTTGGATAACCGACATGGTTTTTTAAAAGGGATGCGAGCAGTCCAGCGGTCAGTGCACCTAAAAATGCAGCGGCCGCGGAAGGTGTTCCGAGAAGATCCACAAGTTCTAACCGGAATGTATTTGCAATGGCGCCGATCACGGCTGCAGCTGCTGCAAGCTGTCTGGGACTGTTAAACATGATTGAAAATCCGAATACGCCGCAGAAACTTGCAAGCAGACGGAAGATGATCTTTTCTGTCAGAGTAAGGTTTAAAGGAAGAAAATCTACAGGCTGCAAATGAAGTAAAAGGGCTACCATCCAGGCAAACATAGTGGCGACGGCAATAATGATCAGTGCGTAGGCGAGACGCTCAAGACCGGAGCGCATATCAAGTTTTGCGAGGTCGATTCCGCTGGTGATAAATGGAAAACCGGGAATGATGAAAAGCATAGAGCATATATATCCAGCTTCATGAGCAAGAGAAATGCCGAACAACAGTTCAGTTGCTTTTAAAAGTGTAGCATAGATAAGGCAGGCAGCAGCAACAGAGGCAGTAATGCCTAAGAATAATGTGAAATGATGCTTAGTCAGTTTACATCTTACAAAGTTGCCGATACCGGCACCGAAAAAAGCAAGAAGCATTTCTACCGGTCCGCCACCAAGGAGAAAGGTAAATGCCCCACAGGCAAATGCTGCGGCAAATCCGAGTGCAACTGGAGAGTAAAGGCCATGGATCCGTTCAATCTCATCCAGATAAGAATGAATCTGTTCACCGGAAAGATATTTTTCCTTTGTTGGGAAATCGTTGATGAAGTTTTCCAGTCGGTTCAATTTCGAAGTATTAACACCGGTATTGGTCAGACACAGCGACTGTGAAAAACAGTTTTCACCGTCAAAACAGGTGTATTCAATGGACATCAGGCCGATGTCGGCGGTACAGGTGATTCCCAGTTCTCTGGAAAGGGTATTCATGGAGCTTCGAACACGCCATGCTCCGGTTCCACAGGAAAGAAGCATCATGCCACATCTACCGACAACGGAGGCTTTTTCAATTAGCCCGGCCTTTGTGATAGGAATGGTATCTTCTTTATTCAGTGCATAATCATGCCATAGAATGTCCATATGATTTTTTTCTATTATGCCTTGCTGCATAAATTTCACTTCCTTTTGCTATACCAATAATATATGAACAATATATTAAATATGTATTATTGATATTGATTTATCATAATAAAGTATAATCATCGAAATGCAAAAGTCAATAGAAGAGTTGAGAAATCCTGAAAAAGGATACGGATATGCCAATGTGGATTTAAAAACATGACCGAGGCAATGTGCATAAAATGAGAAACCATTTTTTGTCTAATGTGTATAAGAAAAAGTATGTAGAAAATACCGGCAGTTTTTAAAGTAATAAATGCTAATAAAAAATGCTAATAAGCAAGAAAGCCTGTTTTTCTTGACACTCATTATGTTAGGTGTTACGGTTATTGAGAGTTAAGAAAACTCCGTTTATTTATTAAGAAAATGAATCAATGAGGTGTAAGAACATGCAGGAATTAAAACCGATCAAAGAAGGTAAAGTACGTGAGATTTATGACAATGGCGACAGCCTGATCATGGTTGCAACTGACCGTATCAGCTGCTTTGATGTCATCTTAAAGAATGATGTCACAAAGAAAGGAACTGTTTTAACACAGATGTCCAAATTCTGGTTTGACCTTACAAAAGACATCGTTCCTAACCATATGATCTCTGTTGATGTCAAAGATATGCCTGAATTCTTCCAACAGGAAAAATATGATGGAAACAGCATG
>ERZ860668.2301-NODE-2301-length-10405-cov-3.674686_pt1 | contig 10405 bp, 5 predicted proteins | sample MGYA00510062_ERZ860668 | MGnify/ENA primary metagenome ERZ860668 (study PRJEB30046, sample SAMN00715258) | human gut metagenome | study: EMG produced TPA metagenomics assembly of the A metagenome-wide association study of gut microbiota in type 2...
ACCTTTGAGGGCGGCGCTTGGGAATATGACAAAGGCCTTGACGAATATTATCTTCACGTGTTTGCAAAAAAACAGCCGGACCTCAATATGGATAATCCGAAGGTAAGAGAAGAGGTCAAGAGCATTATGCGCTTCTGGCTCGATATGGGCGTAGACGGCTTCCGAGAGGACGTAATCACATTCATATCAAAAAAAGAGGGACTGCCCAACGGTTTTCCTCTGCCCATAGCAACCGGCGTTGAGCATTACAACAAGGGTCCGCATATTCACGAGTACTTAAAGGAATTCCGCCATGACGTACTCAACCATTATGACTGCTTTGTTGTCGGCGAATCTCCGATGACCGGAGCTGACGACGCACTCAGCTTTACGGAGGGTCAGGACAAAGAGCTTGATATGATGATAAGCTTTGACCATATGCAGGCAGACTGCTTTATGACCGATACAATTTCGACGCCGTTCAATCTCAAAAAGATGAAGTCGGCATTTACACGCTGGCAGAAAAAGCTCTACGGCAGAGCCTGGAATGCTCTTTACCTTGAAAATCACGACCATCCGAGAATAATAAGCCGTTACGGCAATGAAAAATTCCGTAACGAAAGCGGTAAAATGCTCGCCACTATGTGCTATATGCAGAGCGGTACGCCGTTTATCTATCAGGGTCAGGAAATAGGCATGCTCAACAACCATCTTGACAGCATCGACAAATTCAAGGACGTTGTTACTTTTAACAACCAAAGGCTGTTCAAGAAGTTTGGATTCTCCGACAAAAAATATCTTGAAATCGCAAATAAAACAAGCCGCGAAAACGCACGCACACCCGTTCAGTGGGATTCGAGCGAATACGGCGGATTCTCTACGGCAGAGCCGTGGTTCGGCGTAAATCCCAATTACACCGAAATAAACGTGGCACAGCAGGAGAAGGACCCTGATTCCATTCTCAACTATTACAGAAAGCTTTTAAAGGTAAGAAAGGAAAATCCGATAATTATTTACGGCGATTATGAGGAGCATTACCACGAAAGCAACGAAATATACTGCTATGAGCGCAACTTTAACGGTCAAAAAGCTCTTATAGTGTGCTCATTTGCCGACCACACTATAACATTCCGCGCACCGAAGGGTTTTGACCTTACAAAAGGCGAAATACTTATTTCAAACTACCACGACGCTCCGGCAAAAAAAGATATATGCGCTTTACGTCCGTATGAAGCGAGAGTATACCTTTATAAATAAACAAATTCAAACTTTTTTCGGGGCGATGTTTACATCGTCCCGTTTTTTTAGTACAATATATAGACAAATGCAGCACACGGACTTGTGCCGACAAAACATCAAAAGGAAGTCATAGCTTTGGCAAAGGAACAAAAAACAAACGTAATGAGAATACTTGACAAGGCCAAAATACCTTACACGGCTCATTACTATGAGCACAACGACAACGAGCCGTTTGACGGAGTCGGCGTCGCAAAGAAATTAGGTCAGGATCCGGCGCTTGTTTACAAAACGCTTGTAACAGAGGGTAAATCAAAAGAGCATTATGTTTTTGTAATCCCCGTCGCGGAGGAACTCAATCTAAAAGAGGCCGCGTCATCGGTAAGCGAGAAATCGGTTGAGATGATACACGTTAAGGATATTAACAAAATAACCGGATATATACGCGGAGGCTGCAGCCCGATAGGAATGAAAAAGCAGTTTAAGACCGTAATAGATTCGGCCGCAGAGGCACTTGACAAAATAGTCGTGAGCGGCGGTAAAATCGGCACTCAGGTTGAGCTGTCCCCGAAAGATCTGTCGGAGCTCATCGGTGCGAAATTTCACAATATAACTATGTAAATTGATTTTACTTTACATAGAAAACGGAGGATATTATGCTGACTTATAAGGGAAAAGATTTTTATCTGGACGGCGAAAAGCTGAAAATTTATTCAGGCGCAATACACTATTTCAGAACCGTTCCCGAATATTGGGAGGACAGGCTTCTGAAATTAAAGGCAGCCGGCTTTAACACGGTGGAAACATACACCTGTTGGAATTTGCACGAGAAAAAGCCCGGCGAATTTGATTTTGACGGAATACTCGATATAGTAAAATTCATTGAAACGGCCAAGAAGGTCGGTCTTTACGCTATTGTAAGACCGGGTCCTTATATATGCGCGGAATGGGACTTCGGCGGACTTCCGGCATGGCTGTTAAAAGACAGAAATATGCGTGTTCGCTGTATGTACAAGCCATATCTTGACGCAGTTTCAAATTATTATCACGAGCTTTTGCCGCGTCTTTTACCGCTCTGCCACGAAAACGGCGGAAACATAATAGCCATGCAGGTGGAGAACGAATACGGTTCTTACGGCACTGACAAGCCTTATGTTTCTGCCGTACGCGACTTGGTGCGCGAATCCGGTTTTACCGATGTACCTCTCTTCCAATGCGACTGGAGCAGTAACTTTACACGGAATGCACTCGACGACCTGATCTGGACCATCAACTTCGGAACAGGCGCCAATATAGACCAGCAATTCAAGAAACTGAAAGAACTTCGTCCGGAAACTCCGTTGATGTGCAGCGAGTTCTGGAGCGGATGGTTCGACCACTGGGGACGGAAACATGAAACACGTCCTGCCAAAGATATGGTACAGGGCATCAAAGAAATGCTCGACCGCAACATCTCCTTCAGCCTTTATATGACTCACGGAGGAACGACTTTCGGACATTGGGGTGGTGCCAACAATCCTGCCTACTCCGCTATGTGCAGTTCTTACGACTACGATGCCCCGATCAGCGAAGCCGGATGGACGACAGAGAAATACTATCTCCTCCGCGACCTGCTGAAAACGTATCTTCCTGCCGGTGAAGCACTGCCGGAAGTTCCTGCCGCAATGCCGGTCATTGAAGTACCCGAATTTCATTTTACCAAAGTAGCTCCACTTTTCTCCAACTTGCCGGATGCCAAGCAGTCGGTGGATATTCAGCCGATGGAGCAATTCAACCAAGGGTGGGGAACAATCCTGTACCGTACCACATTGCCCGAAGCAGTAACCTCAGGCACTACATTGAAAATCACCGAAGTGCACGACTGGGCACAAATCTACGCCGACGGCAAGCTGCTGGCCCGCCTCGATCGCCGCAAAGGAGAATTTACCACTACCTTGCCGGCTTTGAAGAAAGGTACGCAACTGGATATTCTGGTAGAGGCGATGGGCCGTGTCAACTTTGATAAGTCCATCCACGACCGGAAGGGAATCACCGAAAAGGTAGAACTCCTTTCGGGCAATCAGGTGAAAGAACTGAAAAACTGGACTGTATATAACTTCCCCGTAGACTACTCATTTATCAAGAACAAGAACTACAAGGATACGAAAATATTACCGATTATGCCTGCTTACTATCGGTCATCTTTCAAACTCGATAAAGTAGGCGACACTTTCCTCGACATGAGCACATGGGGCAAAGGTATGGTATGGGTGAACGGTCATGCGATGGGACGTTTCTGGGAAATCGGTCCCCAGCAGACACTCTTCATACCGGGCTGCTGGCTGAAAGAAGGTGAGAATGAAATCCTCGTCCTCGACCTGAAAGGTCCGACGAAAGCATCAATCAAGGGTCTGAAGAAACCGATCCTCGACGTACTCCGCGAGAAAGCGCCGGAAACACACCGCAAGGATGGCGAAAAGTTGAAACTGACAGGAGAAAAGGTTGCGCACGAAGGAGCCTTCACGCCGGGCAACGGCTGGCAGGAAGTACGTTTCGACGCTCCGGTAAAAGGACGTTTCTTCTGTCTGGAAGCACTCTCTCCGCAAGCCAATAACAATATTGCCGCTATTGCAGAGTTCGATGTGCTGGGAGCCGACGGCAAACCCGTATCCCGCGAACATTGGAAAATCCGTTATGCCGATAGCGAAGAGACACGCAGCGGAAACCGTACGGCGGATAAGATATTCGACTTGCAGGAATCCACTTTCTGGATGACCGTTGACAATGTCGCTTACCCCCATCAACTGGTAATCGACCTGAGCAAAGTGGAAACAGTGACGGGCTTCCGTTATCTGCCCCGTGCCGAAAAGGACTTTCCGGGCATGATTCGTGAATACCGCGTCTATGTGAAACCGTCTGATTTCAAGTATTAAACCAATAATAAGCCAATATCGGCCTTTTGATAATTTTATAAATAAGCATTTACTCTCAAATGAATATGAAAAAATATACTTTACTCCTGGCACTCCTTTTAGTAGGAGTGCTGACAGGATACAGCCAGCAGTCTGCCTACCTGTTTGTCTATTTCACCGGAAACAGGATGAGTGAGGAAGCCATCCGGATGGCTGTCAGCCCCGATGGATACAACTACTATGCATTAAACGGAAACCAACCGGTCATCGATTCCCGTGAAATCAGTTCTACGGGTGGAGTGCGTGACCCGCACATTCTTCGTTGTGAAGACGGAAAGACATTTTACATGGTCGTAACCGACATGGTCTCCGGCAACGGATGGAGTTCCAACCGTGCCATGGTACTGTTGAAATCGAAAGATCTCGTCAACTGGACGACCTCCAACATCGTGAATATCCAGAAGAAATACCCGAATCAGGAAGATTTGAAGCGGGTATGGGCACCGCAAACTATTTATGATAAAGAAGCGAAGAAATACATGGTCTACTGGTCAATGCAGCATGGTAATGGTCCGGACATTATTTATTACGCATACGCTAACAAAGATTTCACCGATATAGAAGGAGAACCCAAAACTTTGTTCCTCCCGAAGAATGGCAAATCCTGTATTGACGGAGACATCATTTATAAAGACGGACTTTACCACCTGTTCTATAAAACGGAAGGAGACGGCAATGGAATTAAAAAAGCAACCACCGCCTCCCTGACTTCCGGACAATGGACAGAATCGGAAGATTATAAGCAACAGACGAAAGAAGCTGTAGAAGGTGCCGGCATCTTCCCGCTGATAGGTACGGACAAGTACATCCTGATGTACGATGTATATATGAAAGGTAAGTATCAGTTTACGGAAAGCACCGATTTGGAGAATTTCAAAGTCATAGACAATGCCATTAGCATGGACTTCCATCCGCGCCACGGCACTGTAATGCCAATTACTGACAAGGAACTGAAACGCTTGTACAAGGCCTACGGCAAGCCCGACAAGATGTAAAGCCGTCAATGCACCATCTAATATCCCATAAATAAATACCATGAAAAAACTCCTGTTGTTCATTTTGCTTGTCTGTGCAACAGTACAGGCCTATTCGCAAGAATACCCGAAAGTCGTTTTATCGGGTGACTATCCGGACCCTTCTGTCATGCGCGATGGTGAGGATTATTACATGACTCATTCTCCTTTTTACTACGCTCCCGGATTTCTCATCTGGCACTCCCGTGACTTGATGAACTGGGAACCCGTCTGTCGCGTAATGCCCGAATACGAAGGCTCTGCAATGGCGCCCGACTTATTGAAGTACAAAGGAAAATACTACATCTATTATCCGGCCAAAGGAACAAACTGGGTGATCTGGGCAAATGACATCAAGGGCCCGTGGAGCAAACCCATCGACCTGAAAGTGAGTGGCATCGACCCCGGACACATAGCCGATCAGGAGGGGAACAGATATTTATATGTCGACAAAGGAGAAGTCATCCGACTGACGGCCGACGGACTGACCACCATCGGCCAAAAACAGAAAGTGTACGAAGGCTGGCGATATCCCAATCACTGGGAAACGGAATGTATGTGTCTGGAATCGCCGAAACTGAATTACCATAACGGTTATTATTACCTGACTTCCGCACAGGGAGGAACGGCAGGCCCGGCAACAAGCCACATGGCAGTTGCCGCCCGTTCGAAGAGTGTCACCGGACCGTGGGAAAATTCTCCCTATAATCCGGTAGTGCATACCTATAGTGCCCATGACAACTGGTGGTCGAAAGGACACGGCACACTGATCGACGATGTGAACGGCAACTGGTGGATCGTATATCATGCCTATGCCAAAGGCTATCACACCCTGGGACGCTCCACCCTCATCGAACCGATTGAATGGACCGCCGACGGATGGTATCGTACCAAATCCACCGCCACTCCCATCAAGACCGATCCGTCCATCAAACACGGACTCAGCCTCTCGGATGACTTCGAAGGACCGGAACCGGGACTCCAATGGACTTTCTGGAAAGAATATGCCCCTCAGTCGCTCAGCTTCAAGAAACAGACCTTATGGATAGATGCGAAAGGAAGTACCCCTTCCGATGCCCGCTTACTGCTGGCCACCGCCGAAGACAAGAATTACGAAACACAGGTGGAAGTCAACGTAGGCAAGGGTAACACAGCCGGACTTCTTCTATATTACAGCGAAAAGGCATACGCTGGAGTCGTGTCCGACGGAAAGAACTTCACTATCTACAGAAACGCGGAAAACAGCTTTACCCTCCCTAACAAGTTGGGCAAACGCTTCCTCGCCAAAATACAGAATCAGGGAAACAGTGTCCGGCTGGCAGTCAGCAAGGACGGGAAGGAATGGACTACGCTGGTAGAAAACATGGATGTATCTCAGTTGCACCATAACAACTACGGCGGCTTCTACGCTTTAAGCATCGGACTGCTTTCCTCCGGAAAAGGCAGCGCCGGCTTCCGTCAGTTTCGTTACCGCAACGCCATCCCGCAGGAAAAGGACATGGGGGCTTACTTGATGGTCTTCCATAAAGACGAAACGCACAGCCTTTACATGGCCGTCAGTGACGACGGATATACATTTACGGCCTTGAACGATGGCAAACCGGTGATCGCCGGAGATACCATCGCCCTGCAAAAGGGCATCCGTGACCCGCACATCTTCCGCGGTCCGGACGGAGCTTTCTACCTTTCCATGACCGACCTGCACATCTATGCGCAGAAAGACGGCTTCCGTGATACCGAATGGGAACGTGACGGAAAAGAATACGGCTGGGGAAACAACCGCGGACTCGTACTGATGAAATCGTGGGACCTGATCAACTGGAAACGTACCAATGCCCGTTTCGACCTGTTATCGGCAGGCTTGGGTGAAATCGGCTGCGTATGGGCGCCCGAAGTGACTTATGATGACAAGAAAGGCAAACTGATGATTTACTTCACCATGCGTTTCAAGAACGAGGCGAACAAACTGTACTATGTCTATGTCAACGATGACTTTGACCGGATAGAGACACTCCCGCAAATCCTCTTCGAGTATCCCGACGAGAAAATATCGGCTATCGACGGCGACATCATCAAGGTAGGCGACCGGTATCGTATGTTCTACGTTTCGCATGACGGAGGCGCCGGAATCAAACAGGCCGTATCAGACCGCATCAACGGTGATTACGAATATGACCCTCGCTGGTACGACTTCGAACCCAGGGCCTGCGAAGCTCCCAACCTCTGGAAGCGTATCGGAGAAGACAAATGGGTATTGATGTATGACGTCTACGGCATCAACCCCCATAACTTCGCTTTCATCGAGACTTCCGACTTCGTGAATTTCAAGAACTTGGGACGTTTCAACGAAGGAGTGATGAAAACGACTAATTTCTCGTCGCCCAAACACGGCGCGGTGATCCATTTGACAAAAGAAGAAGCCGCCAGACTGAGAAGTCATTGGGAAAACAGGAAATGACAGAGTATCAGACCTTTTTTAGTGAATACATACTCTATTTTTGCAGAGATCTTATATTATAATTTATACCATGAAACATTTACTTCTACTATTTAGTGTATTACTACTATCGTTGCAGCCGGCCGCATTTGCCGCAACGCATGAAACGACTGCTACTCCCGATTCAGTATCCCTTTTTGCTTACGCCACCCGAGGTGACGACGGCCGTAGCGGACTCCGCTTTGCATGGAGCATGGACGGGAAACATTGGTTTGAAATAGGACAAAACTACGGCTATCTTCGTTGCGATTACAGCCGTTGGGGATCGCAGAAGAAGATGCTCGATCCGAATCTGAAACAACTCCCCGGCGGAGAATGGCTCTGTGTCTGGAAGTTGAACGACCACGACGGATACGGTCAGGCCAGATCAAAAGACCTGATCTACTGGGAAGCCCAGCAATATCCCCGTACGACTCCCGATTTTGAAGGAACAAGAGTCAAAGCAAAGATTGCCGGACACGAAGAAACGGGAACCGTCAGCCAAGTGCCCTGGTCGGTAGTGGACGGACTGACCCGGACGTACGAACGGAACCAATACCGTAACTCCCTGTATGGCGAACGCCCTGTACAGGATAAAGAACGCTTTGCCGGACTGAAACCGATCAAAGCCACCGTCACAGCACAACCGGAAGAAACAAAAGAAATCAGCGACTTATTGATAGGTATCTTCTTCGAAGACATCAACTACTCCGCCGACGGCGGCCTGTATGCCGAACTGATCCAAAACCGGGACTTCGAATACGACCCGTCCGACCGTGAAGGGGACAAGAACTGGAACAGCACCCATTCATGGAAGCTGGAAGGAGAAAACGCCACCTTTACCGTATCGACTTCGGACCCTATCCATCCGAACAACCCGCATTATGCCGTCTTGAAGACGAACCAGCCGGGAGCTGCCCTGACCAACACCGGTTTTGACGGAATCGCCCTTAAAGCAGGCGAGAAATATGATTTCTCCCTGTTTGCCCGTATCCCGGAAGGTAGCAAGTCCGGAAAACTACTGGTACGCCTCGTAGATGCCGACGGCACCGTACAGGGTGAAACGACAGTTACCGTCTCTTCCCGTTCGTGGAAAACGTATAAAGCAGTGCTGACAGCGAAAGCGTCCGCCGATACCCATCTGGAACTTCACCCGCAATCGGCAGGTGAAATCGAACTGGATATGATTTCTCTCTTCCCGCAGAATACATTCAAAGGCAGAAAGAACGGTTTGCGTCCCGACCTTGCACAGACACTTGCCGATATGCACCCGCGCTTTGTCCGTTTCCCCGGAGGCTGCGTGGCTCATGGAGACGGTTTGAAGAACATCTATCAATGGAAAAACACCATCGGACCGCTGGAAGCCCGTAAACCTGCCCGTAACCTTTGGGGATATCATCAGAGCATGGGACTGGGTTATTATGAATACTTCCAGTTCTGCGAAGATATAGGTGCGGAACCGCTTCCGGTGCTGGCGGCAGGTGTACCTTGTCAGAATTCCGCTTGTCATGGCGATTTGAGAGGCGGTCAGCAAGGCGGTATCCCGATGAGCGAGATGGGTGCTTACATTCAGGATATCCTCGACCTGATAGAATGGGCGAACGGTGATGCAAAGAAAACCAAATGGGGCAAGATACGTGCCGAATCCGGTCATCCGAAGCCTTTCAATCTGAAATATATCGGCATCGGCAATGAAGACTTGATCACCGATGTCTTCGAAGAACGCTTCACGATGATATACCTTGCTATCAAAGAGAAATATCCGGAGATAATCGTTGTCGGCACAGTAGGTCCTTTCAATGAGGGAACAGACTATGTGGAAGGCTGGAAACTGGCGGACAAACTCGGTGTTCCGATGGTAGACGAACATTATTATCAGTCTCCGGGATGGTTCCTGCACAATCAGGACTTCTATGACAAGTACGATCGCTCTAAAAAAACGAAAGTATATCTGGGCGAATATGCCACTCACATCCCCGGACGCAGAGCGAATATGGAAACAGCTTTGACCGAAGCACTTTATCTGGCTGCTTTGGAACGGAATGGAGATGTAGTGCACATGAGTTCTTATGCTCCTCTGCTGGCAAAAGACGGACGGACGCAGTGGAATCCGGACTTGATCTACTTCAACAATCGGGAGGTAAGACCGACAACGGGATACTATGTGCAGAAACTGTACGGTCAGAACGCTGGCGACCATTACATCCCTTCACAGATAAACCTTGATAATCAAGACAGTCGCGTAAAACTCCGTGTTGGTTCTTCCATCGTTCGTGACAGTAAGACGGGGGATGTGATTGTGAAGTTAGTCAATCTGTTGCCCGTCAGCATAGAGACCGATGTCCGGTTGCCGGGAATGGATGGTATTCAGTCTTCCGCTACGCGGACTGTACTGGCAGGTGCACCCGAGGCGACTCCGCTTCCGGTGACGGATACGATAGAAGCAGGAACCAGCTTCAAACAGGAATTGCCTGCTTATTCGTTCACGGTTATCCGCTTGAAGACACAAAAGGTGAAATAAGAAACTATAAACTATAAACAATAAACAATAAACTGGTTTTCAATAGGGGTTAGTTTATTTTGGGGAGGAGTGCTCACCTATCACCTCCCCCTGTGGGTAGGGGCTGACTAAAAAGTCAATAGTATCCTAACTCTCCTCCTTCGGGAAGGAGGAGTACCCGTAGGGGGAGGTGGTAGGTGGATACATAATCCTGTCATTTACAAAGAAATAGGAACAAACATTATTTCTC
>ERZ860668.2308-NODE-2308-length-10375-cov-4.531008_pt1 | contig 10375 bp, 8 predicted proteins | sample MGYA00510062_ERZ860668 | MGnify/ENA primary metagenome ERZ860668 (study PRJEB30046, sample SAMN00715258) | human gut metagenome | study: EMG produced TPA metagenomics assembly of the A metagenome-wide association study of gut microbiota in type 2...
GGCTATGCCATTCTGGGGGCCGACGACCGGTTGGAGCCGGTCTATGCGGTCGTCGATGAAGGAAGCCTCACGACCGAAGAGTTCCGGTATGCCGTAACGGTCACTCCCGAGCAGGCCGAAGCGGACGGTGAGTTGGTATTTCCCCTGCAAATGGTCGCCAGGCGGCACTCGGAGGCATCGGCACCGGAGGGACCGGAGGTGGCGGCATCGGTGGTCCTATTACCGATATAGGACATTTGGGACCCACTGGTGGCCCGACTTTGATCGGAACCGAGCCGGGCCCCTGGACGAATGAAGAATATGTTCCCAATATGTTAAAAACAAAATGGGGACAATCTAATCCGTATAACATTCGGGTTCCCAATGGTACTGATCCAACTGGTTGCACGCCGGTAGCCATTGCGCAATTGCTGACTTATAATAAATTTTACTATAACCGGGCCCCGGACGTAATCTCTTCTGCGACAATTCAATGGGATTTGATCAAACAGGCGGTACAGACACCTTCCCTGCTTAAAGCGACTCCGTACAACGATCCGACGATTTCCGTCGCATGGCTGATCCGATTGATCGGCCGCGCGGGCGGCACCGATTATGGGGCTAGCGGAAGTAGTACCAAAAGATACAAAGCTGTCAATCTCATGGAACAGTGGTATCGAAATGTTTACAGAGAAGATGTATCTGAAACCTATGTCCGCCGGATGATCTTTGAAAGACGCCTGCCTGCGATTATTATGGGCAGAAATACGAATGGGGATGGCCACTCCTGGGTTGCGGACGGTTGGCTGTACCGTACGAGAATCGTATATTCGATATATAACGACGGCAGCAAAAAGAAATATATGACTCAGGGCCAGAGATTGGTTCATTGTAATTTCGGATGGGAAGGAAGTCATGACGGGTATTATTATGTCGGAGCATTCAATACGGCGAAAAGCCCGGTTACTCTCGGGGTTTCGAGTACAGGTCCAAATGATTTTAGCAACGATAACGAGATAATGATGTATATGTTATGAGAAAAACGGGTTTATTAGCCGGATTTATCGCATTGACGCTTATAGTCGGTTGTGAATCGGATGGTTGCAAATTTACCTATTCAAAATATTATATCGAAAACTATGTGGACGGGGATTTGGTTTTGTTGCCGTATTACGCTGTCCGGTCTTCGGCATCGGATCTGCCTGCACCCGTTTCGGAAGGATTCGGAGTTTCCATATATGAAGGGGTTTACTATCAAAGTCCGGAATTGAAAGGTGCGCAGCATCCCGATGAGTTCCTGCGAATTGCTGAGCGCAACGGAGATACTGAATTCAATGACTTGAAAAGTCCCCCTGAACAGGGTATAATAGCATTTGCAGACAATTTCACCGGCATAAAAGTTACCAGCGACAAAGATTGGAGCGCCGAATACCCGGCGGGAACATCGCTGAACGACAAAATGGGGGTTCGGTATGTAAGCTATGCCGAATACATAGAGAACGATTATCATTCTTATTCCGATCTTGGGAAAGAAATTCTATTTCTATACAACAAACCGTTGTCGGCTTTGCAACCCGACGATCTGCGGGTGGTCGAATACACTCCTTCCTCCTTGTCGATTTACTCGTTTATACTTTATTTTACGTCGGTTCCCGACAATCCGGGCGAAGTGCATACTTTTACGGTGGAGTTCACCACTTCGGATGGCACGGTCAAGACCGCCTCGATAACCTGCACGCCGGAGGTCGATCCTGCGTTGCAATAGCCGGCAGCACAAATTCGGGTAATTGTAAAATAGCCGATCCGCAGTGGATCGGCTATTTGTCTTGTCATATCCGTACTTTATTTCTCCCCGGTTTCGGGAACGACTTTCTGAAAAGGTAAAAAACACCCCGACCGACGAAAATGAAGCCGAAGTCGAAGCGGACTGTCTTTATAACCACTTCTTGAATCGGAAGAACCAGATCGTAAGCCCCGAACAGAGCAACATCAAGCCGATGGCAAACAGGTAGCCGTATTTCCAGTGCAGCTCGGGCATGATCGAAAAGTTCATGCCATAAATACTTGCGATCAACGTCGCGGGCATGAAAACCACAGCAGCCACCGAGAAGATCTTTACGATCTCGTTCTGCTCGATATTGATAAGACCCAGTGCCGCATCCTGGATATAGTCCAGACGCTGAAAACTGAAATCGGCATGGTTGATGAGCGAATTCACGTCCTTGATCATCAACTGCAAACGCGGGTAGATATCGTTCGGGAACCGTTCGCTGCGCAGAATGCCCGACAGCACGCGCTGGCGGTCGAAGATGTTCTCCCGCAGCAACATCGTACTCTCCTGCAAGGTATTGATGCGACGCAGCACCTCCTTGTCGATCGAATCCTCGCCATTGATATTGCGGCTCAACGACGACACCTGACGGGCGATCAGCTCGACCATGTCAGCATCGTAGTCGATCCGCACTTCGAGCAACGTGATGAAAATATGATAGCCCGTTGGATAGTTGCGGTAGTTGATCTGGAGCCGCTTCTCCGTCTCCTGAAACGTCCGCGACTCGGCCTGGCGCACCGAAACCAGCACACCTTCGTTCGAAATGATGAACGACACGGGTTCGATGACGAAACTCTCGCCCGTCGGCACGAAAAAGTTGGCGTTCGAAATGATCGCATTCTCGGTTTCGGAATATTTCGAGGTCGATTCGATCTCTTCGACCTGCTGCTTGGTCTGAAGGTTGATCTCCATGAAATTCTCGACCGCTTTCTGCTCCTTGATCGTGGGTTGCAGCATATCGATCCACAAGATATCGTCGTAACCCAACTCCTCGAAGAGCCCGGTATCGGCGTTTCGGATGATCTTGTTGTATTGCTTGAGGTAAATCGTAATCATAAAGCACCCTGTATTAGTCCGGTTCCCCGGGTTGCTTTCTGCGTGAACTGGTCAAGACAGGGGGCCGCCCGGCGGCATGAGCCCTGCCTACTCCCTTCAGCCGGGATTTACACGGGGCGACACCTTGAGTCCCGAATCCCAGAACTTCTGAAGGGCCCGGCGCTTCTGATTATCGAAAATATAGTCGATATTACGCGTCAAATATTCATAGGCATCGTACGGCTTTTTGTCGAATCCCGCTTCGAGGATCGCTTCGTAGGTATGTTCCAAACCGAACGTGAGGGCATGCTGCAGCGATTCGATGACTTCGTAGGGCGTTCCCTTGCGAGCCACCCAGACGGCAAAGGCAAAGGGCAGTTTGGTCGCGGCCTGCCATTCGGCAGCCAAATCGTATTTATAGCGGAACTTCTCCTCGTGATCGAACACCTTGTCCCCGATCAACAGGAAAGCGTCCCCCTCCTGCGCATGACGAAGCTGTTCGTAGTCATCCAGAGAGTACCATTCGGGAGCGATTTTCCAACGATGGGCGGCCAGATAACCGACCAGTTGCACGGAGGTCTGGGAGTGGGGATCGAGAAAGACGCGCCGAACCTCGGAAACCGGGCCGTCGCTCAACAGCACGACGGTTCGCACGGGGCCGACGGCTCCGATGCAATACTCGGTAATCACATCCGTCGATTTGAGCGAGGGAACGGCGGCAGCCGGAAGCAGCGCCAGATCGGCACGCCCTTCGACGTAGTTTTTCGTACACTCGGAAGGAGGGGACAACAACAGATCGGCACGAAAGTTACCTTCGTGACGGATACCGTAGATGAATGGTATCGTATTGAGATACGACACTGCCGCTATGCTTGGAACCGACACCATCATCCATATCGTTGAATTTTTCGTTGAACTTCGCTCTTCGCCGCCGTGGAAGATACGGATATTTTCCACTTTTCGGCCGGAAGACTCCGGCTTCACGAAGATATTACGGAGCAAAAGTAGCTATTATATTTCAAATATCCAATTTTCAAGGCCAAATTAGACCGCTGCGACCGTCACCGCAACAGATTGAACCCCAGTCCGAACAAATTATCCACCGACTTTATTTGCCGCAGATCGAAATTATTCCGGGTCGAATCTCTTGACAAGGGGTATTCGGATTGTTTATATTTGTCCCGACAAATCCGCTTTTCAACAGACGGCCTCAGGATATTTCCGACCTTTTCAACAATCGCAACAATTCTGTTGTCAGGAAATTATCCAGACTTTTCAATATCTGTAAACATTTTATCAAAACTTTTTCAACATGAACCGCACCTATCTCACCCGTGCGATCCGGGAGCTCGCAGGCGTGTATGGCTACACGATCCACACCGATACCGACGACCGCACCCCGCGCGAGATCGTCCTGCTGCCCGCAGCCTGGCTTCCACCCATCCGGCTCAAGGAGGTCGAAGGCCGTCTGCACGGCCGTGCGACCTACAGCGTCGAACTGCGGCTGCTGCACCCCGGGGCAAAGCTCTCGTCCGAACGGCGCAACGAGGTGTGGAGCCAAACGGAACTGCAACTCTTCGATCTCTTCACCCAGTTAAGCACCGACCCGAAGGTCATAGCCGTCGAAAACCTCACCGTCCAACCCGGATCGGGAGCCTACACCCCGCACGGAGAAATCTCCCAAACGGCTAAAGCCGACGTCATCACCTGTTTTTAGGCACCCGGACACCCCGCACAGCAGCCATCGGCCTTTCCGATGCCGCCTCCGTATCTTTCGAAAAAAAGCGAAGGACACGACTCCGCCCACAGCCCCGACACCGGCGACCGCACGGTATCTCGGACCGCACACAATCATCCACTTCCAAACCCGTTTTCACATGACATTCACCTCTCTGCCGGAGATGTTTTCCTCCGTATTCGGCCCGCTCGCCTACACGTTCTCCAACGCGGCGGAAACGGAACTGTTTCTGGAAATACTCAGCACCAGGGACGGCTCCAGGATCGGCTCCAAACGGTTTTACAACACCCCGACCGGCACCCTGAACATCGCCCCGATGGTCCGGAAAAACATTCGCTTCGTCCCCTCGTCCGGCATGACCGGATTCTGCAATTCGGAAAGCCGGAGCGCTTCGGTGCAACTGGCCGTCGGAACGACCTACTCCGAAGTCCGGACCTTCGTCGCGGCGCACGACTCCGTGAAACCGTCCCGGATTCTGACGACGATGCCTTCGCACCGCATCATCGCCTATGGCGAAAGCGACGAAATCACCTGCTGCATCCCGGGCCAACACACCGTAACGGTCACGAGCGACATTACGGCAGAAGCTCTTACGTACAATGCGATCGGAGGGGAGGAGCTGACCCTCTTCCGGCTCAACACCCGAAGTTTTCTGCCCTCGGTCGGCACGATCACCGTCCGGATCGCCACCGCCGGGCAGACCGTAGCGGAAATCGGCTACACGGTCGTTCCGAAATGCGACGAAGGATGCCGTATCGCCTGGCGAAGCCGTGCAGGTTCAATCGAACACTACACTTTTCCGGTGGTGAAAAGCGTCGTCCAGAAAATCCGCAAGGAACAGGTACTCACCGACGACGCGGGCTACGAAGATATCAGTATCCGCGACGAACGGACGACGACCCTCGCCTCGGCCTTCGAACCCGCCGCCGTTATCGAAGCGCTGGCCGAAATCGCCGCATCGCCCCAAGTCTGGAAGATCGACGGCGACAAATACGAAGAGATGGACATCCTGACCCGGGAGCAGACGATCGGCCGGCACGGCTCCCTGGGCTGTATCGAAATCAGCCTGCGTCCCCGACAAGAAACCCGCTGCCTATGAAACTCACTATCGACCAAATTCCCTGCGACCTCGACCCGTCGCAGCGCATCGCCCTCGACTACGATGCCCAGGATCTCGCCGACGTGCGAAGCGGAAACGAAGGGCACGCCCTCCGACTGCGGCTGCCGGCAACCCGGACCAACGACCGCATTTTCGGATTCGCCGCCGAGCCTTACACGGGCCAGCGCTTCAATGCCGCGCAGCACACGGCCGTTTTGAGCGACGGAGAGGCCAAACTGCTGCAAGGCTCCGTCCGGCTGCTCTCGGCAGCGTACGACTCCGACCCGGAGGGGTATCTGATAGAGATCCGCAGCGGCACCTCCGAATGGGCCCGGCAAGCCGCTGCGGAGATGTTCAACACCCTCGGCATCTCCTTCTCGGGACGGCTCACGCCCACGATGATCCGCCAGACCTGGACCAACAACACCCCGGTCAAATTCTTCCCGGTATGCCGCGACGAATACACCCCCGAACTGTCGTCGGTCGAACTGATTCCCGTAGAACGATTCCTCTCCGTGGACGACTACCACCCGTTCATTTCGGCCGCAACCGTCGTGCAGACACTCTTTTCAGAAGCGGGCTACACCCTTGAAAGCGATTTTCTGAACGGCGAATTTTTCCGCTCGCTCTACCTGAGCGGCGCCTATTCCTCGCGCGACACGAACGCCCTGCGGAACCGCATGGATTTCCTGGCCCGGCGTACGACGACGGCGGCGACGACGGCAAACAGCGACGGCCGTGTGTACGCCAACCCCTACAAGTCGATCAACTCGGTAGGCAATTTCGTCGAAACGGTCAATCCGAACGACCAAAACGATCTGGGAGAAACCCTCACCGATGTCTTTTCGAACAACCACTGCTTCACCGTCGAAGACGGGGAGATCGTCTTCAGGCCCATGACCTCGGTGACGGTAGCCTTCGAATACCACATCCGCTACATCACCGACCACCGCATCCTCGACCGCAACCGCCTCAAAGGAATCGACTCCTTCTACCTGGGCGACGGCACCGAGGTACAGGGCGCCCTCGCAAACCGCTACGCCGACCGCAGAAACTCGACCAAACCCGCCTTCCAGTACCGTGCCATCGTGTTCAACCACACCGAAGGAAACTCCTACCGCCTCACCTGCACCGTCAACGGCACGGCCGGGCACGCAATCGGAGAGTTCGATTCGCGGTCGGCTCTGGTCACGACCCCTTCCGGCTCGACCGTCACGGCCCCGGTACTGCTCTGCAAAGCCGCCGGAAGCACGACCTACACGACCTACACCGGAGATTGGGCACTCTACGACGGCTACATCGGAGAAACCGGACAGACCGAAGTGGAAATGACCGTCCGTACCAACCCGGTAACTGTCACGCCGACCTCGCCCAAAACCTTCTCGACCATCTATTTCTACGGTGCGGAACCGGGGATGAAATTCTCCCTGAGCCGCCAATGTACCCTGCGCCCCGACTTCACCGGCGCACCCGGTCTGAACACCCCGATCTCTTTTGAGGACGTCGCCCGGCACCGCGTCCGCAAATGGGTCGTACTCGATGCCCTGCGGCACCTGTTCAATCTGCGCTTTTACACCGACGAGGAAACCCGCACGGTTTACGTCGAACCGGCCGACGACTTCTACCGCCTCGGCCAGACCTTCGACTGGAGCTCCCGGATCGACCGCTCGCAGCCGATCCTGCTGGGCGATGCGGCACAGGATGCGGAACGCGTCCGCATCTACAAGTACCGGGAAGCGGACGGTGCGGTGACCCGGCTGAACGCGACACTGGAAGAGCCCTTCGGCCAGTGGCGTCTGGTCAATGACTCGGCGGCGGCGATCGACCGGGAAAGAAGCCTCGCCAACCCCTTCTTCTCGCCGACGGTCAGCGAAACGGAATGTTATGCGGATGCACCTTCGGCCCTCGTCCTGCGGGTCGGCGACCGCGACGCCTCGGACACCGCCGACCGGAGCAGTTTCACGCCCCGCATCGTCCGCTACTGCGGCATGCAGCCACTGCCCGCCGGCGAGCGCTGGGGCTATCCTTCCACCGGAGACAGCTACCCCCTGGCCGCGTTCCACCGCAACGATCCCGACAACGGATTCACGCTCTGTTTCGAAGACCGGGACGGACAACAGGGACTGCACCGCTTCTACGACACCCAAGCCGAACAGGAGAAACGCTGCCAGCACCTCACGCTCCACCTGCGGCTCGAACCGTGCGACATCGAACGGCTCTTCCAGATACAGCGCCTCGCCCCCTGCATCGCCTCGACGTTCCTGTTCCGCATCGGCGGCGAAGAGGTCCGCTGCACGCTCCGCCGCATCGAGGGTTACGACCCCTCGGCCGCCTCGACCCGCTGCACCTTCACCCGTCTGCCCAACGGATAGCCCTTCGACCGTCCTTCATCCGCGCGGACCGCAGCCGTACGACTCCCCGCTCTCTCACGGGATGCGCTCCTCGAAAATCCGCCCAACCCTCCTGCTGGAGCGGGGACGCCGCGAAACCGCAACGCCCCCACTCACAGCCAACCCCATTCCGAACGCCGGCGAGCGAGTCGGCAAAAAAACAACTTTCCATGCAATCCGACATTCAAATCACCAACCGCAACGACACCTGCTTCGTGGACATCGAAGGGGTGATCGGCGTCCCCGAGGAGTGGCAGTTCGACCAACCCTCGTCGCGCGTAGCCACCTACGAAAAATTCCGGGAGAAATACCAGCGGCTGAACCAGAAATATGGGAAAAACCAGTACCTGGTGCCCTATCTGATGTCCAGTCACCCGGGCAGCACCCTCAAGGATGCGGTCTATCTGGCAGAATATCTTTATAAAAACCACATGCGCCCGGAACAGGTGCAGGATTTTTACCCCACCCCCGGCACTGTGAGCACCTGCATGTTCTACACCGGCCTGGACCCCTACACCCTGAAGCCGGTGTTCGTGGAAAAGACCCCCGAGGGCAAGGCGCTGCAGCGGGCGCTGCTGCAATACTACGAGCCTCGCAACGCCGAGAAGGTAGTCAAGGCGCTGAAGATGACCCACCGGGAGGACCTGATCCCCCTGCTGGTGCCCGCCGCAGGCCGCCGCGCCGTGCAGCGCTCTGCCCGCCGGGCCGAAGCCGCCGATGTGACGATCCACAATGACGGCACCTATACGGTGCGCCCGAACCAGAAGGGCCATAACGGCAAGCCTGCCCACGGCCAGAGCCGTGCCGCTGCCCCGGCAGGCCGTCAGCCCAGCCCGGGCGCACGCTTTGCGCCCAACTCTGCATCCGGCCATAAACCTAAAAACAATCAACAGAAAGAGAACGCAACGTGGAAAACCGGAAAGAAGAAAAAGTAACCCTGTTCCCCCGCCGCCTGTTCCTGCGGCTGGCTGCACTGGCGCTGGCTGCTGTGCTGGCGCTGGGGCTTACCGCCTGTGACAGCCTGCCCGGTGACGGTGGACATATCGTCAAACCCTCCACCGGGGCAAGTCAGCCCTTTGAGATGCACTTCATTGATGTAGGGCAGGCGCTGAGCGTACTGGTGGAGTGTGACGGACAGTTCATGCTCTACGATGGCGGCAACGTGGACGACGGCAGTCTGGTGGTCTCCTACCTGCAAAAGCAGGGGGTGGAGCAGCTGCAATATGTGTTCTGCTCCCACGCCCACGAGGACCATGTGGGCGGTCTTGCCGCCGTGATGGCAAAGTTCCCGGCAGGCCACGCCTACAGCCCGGTGACGGAAGCCTCCACCAAATGCTTCAACGACTTTGTCAAGTACACGCAGCAGCAGGGGCTGCAGCTGGAAGTACCCTCCGTGGGCACCGCCTGGCCGCTGGGCAGTGCCACCGTTACCCTGCTGGGCCCGGTGACCGGGTACAGCGACACCAACAACACCTCGCTGGTGCTGCGCATCGACTACGGCAGCACCAGTTTCCTGCTGACCGGCGACATGGAAAAGACTGCGGAGACCGACCTTGTGAACAGCGGCGCGAACCTCAGGGCCGATGTGCTGCAGGTAGGGCACCACGGCTCCAGCACCAGCACCGGCTACCTGTTTCTGAACGCCGTTCTGCCGGAAATGGGCGTCATCTCCTGCGGCACAGGCAACAAGTACGGCCACCCGCACGAGGAGACGTTAAGCATCCTGCGGGACGCAAAGGTGGACGTCTACCGCACCGACCTGCAGGGCACCATCACCATCGACAGCGACGGCCAGAACTTCACCGTGGGCACCGAGCGCTTTGTGCCGGACAGCCAGCTGAACCCCACCGACCCGTCGGCTTCCAGCACCGCGCAGCAGGCCTACATCGGCAACGTGAACAGCAAAAAGTTCCATCTGCCCACCTGCGCCAACCTGCCTGCGGAAAAGAACCAGATCCTCTTCTCCAGCTATCAGGAAGCCGTGGAAGCAGGCTATACGCCCTGTTCCAGCTGCATCAAATAAAGAACGAACTCCCTCAGTCTGCTTCACAGACAGCCCCCTCTGGGATGGGGCCTTTGTGCCCCTGCAAAGAGGCTCCCTCATTGAAAGAGCTGGCTGCAAATGCAGTGAGCAGACTGAGGAAGTCCGCCTTTTTCATCTTTTTTGCGGCTTTTTTGTTTTTTCCGCTTGACAAGCCGCCCATCTTCCGGTATAATAAGGCACGTTCCGGCGGTAAACGCCGCACGAACTTGAGCGATCATGGCCCGGTAGCTCAGTTGGTTAGAGCACCAGCCTGTCACGC
>ERZ860668.2313-NODE-2313-length-10368-cov-3.721032_pt1 | contig 10368 bp, 6 predicted proteins | sample MGYA00510062_ERZ860668 | MGnify/ENA primary metagenome ERZ860668 (study PRJEB30046, sample SAMN00715258) | human gut metagenome | study: EMG produced TPA metagenomics assembly of the A metagenome-wide association study of gut microbiota in type 2...
CCCAATTTCCGGTTTAAAATATTTCCCCATGCCATGCCCGGGCGGGAAGCGCAAGCTCCTTGTGCAATAGAAGTACCGTATATAACCAGTGGCTTTTCCTGTGAGGCCGGTAGAAAACGGAAAGAGGCATCGGCAGGAACTCCTATTTCCATCCACGATACTTTATTGTATAACGGCAAAAATAATTGATATTCGAATCCGTTACCGGATTTGGCTGTATATGAAAGTCCGCTGAAACTGTAGGTTATCGTGTCACCCATGGAGTATCGTCCGGCACACCATCGTTCCCGCCCGTTGTTGTCCGTAGCGTATAAGTCTACACCCGAAACTCCGGTTGCCGGCATGTGTGGCATAGAGAGTCCGCCTTTCACCACATAACGAACCTTTATTTCCGGTGCATTGGAACGGAACGCAACAGACAGTCCTGCACTTTGCTGCGCCAAATCCCATAAAGGCTTGCGCACTTTATCCTGGGCCCGTAGAGGCAGTCGGGCATATGAATCTTTTAATTCGCTCTGCCATGCTTGTCCACGCACCACATGGATATCTTGGTTTAATGGATTTGCCCATTTGTATTGTGCTTGTAGAGAAACACATCCCAGGAAAAGGGCTAAAAGGGAAAGTTGGAGTTTGGTTGTTTTCATAATCATCATCGTATTAGGGGCATGCAAAGGTAATCATTCCCTCTCAAATATGCAATCGTCCTGACCAATAATAGACGAGTTACACACGGCTCTTTCATCTAGCAACCGTCTTCCTCCCTTGTCCTCTCCACAAAACCTTCCATTCGCACACAGCGATGCGGAAGCAGTGCTTCGTTGTTTCTTTTTTAAGAAAGAATCCGGCCGACTATTACCGAAGAAATCCAGCAGATTAACCATTATCATACAACTCTTTATCCCATCCCGCATACATGGGCTGATGAGCCCACATGCCCGGGCTGATGAGCCCGTATATCCGGGCCGATGAGCCCGCATACCTGGGCTGAGATAAAGATCCGACCATTTGCACTAAAGAGAGTAAGGGAAATGAAATGCTTTTAGAGAGATAAACGGATAAGAAATTGGATATATCCATTTGTTTTCCAAACCGTTACTACTGAAATTTCCCCTAAAACAGCGGGTGGAAGATGGAAGATGGGGGTGGAAGATAAATGGTATAAAAACCGCATCTTCCATCAATCTATACATCTCACAATCAACGATATGCATTCTAAAAGGTGGAAGATGGAAGATCGAAACGTGTTTTTTGTATGAGAAGAAAGCGGGGTATGAAAGAGCCGTGTAGTGGGAGTAGAATAAAAAAGATAATTCTTGCTTTTCCGGGTTATTCTTGCTATTATTGCAACCATAGTAACAGGACTATGAAAAACTAATTTCGGGAAAAAGGTGATTTACATCAAAAAACACTTTTTCTTCCTCAAAAAGAAATTGTATGAAATATATTTGTTTTTGGGCATGTATATTGCCAATGATATTATGTTCAGGTTGCTCCTCTCCCCATTTTAAGGAAATAAGTTTGAATGATGCGGAGTTGGGACTCTGTTCTTTTCGTGAATTTGACTTAGATTCTACCAATATCTTATATCCGCGCGGACTTTTTTATTTTGATCATCACTTGATATTGGTTGAGGTAAAAAGCAATCCGACACTTTCTTTCTGGACGTCAGACAGCTTGAAGTATGAGTTTTCATCGGGGTATATAGGCGGAGGCCCCAATGAGCTGATTCGTCCCCGCGCTGATTACTTTACAAGCTCCGATTCCAGTTTCTTTATCTTAGATTCTGATATAGAACGAGAAATCAAGATTGAAAACAGGGGCATTTGTATACTAAATAATATTCCGATAGCCGTTTCGGATGCAATAAATCAGCTGGTTCGATTGGATCATGGGCATTATATCATGAGCGGTAAAACGGATGGAGCTTCGGGTAAAGAGCATTTCATATATTCTAAAGGGGAATTTACCCCTTTTGGAGATTATCCTTCTACGGATTTAGAGAAGATGGAGCAAGCAAAATTCGATTATAAGTTTACAGCGGGAAAAATGGGAAAGAAGGTTATATTGGATTTTTATTTGTATCATAATCTTATACGGAAGTATAGTATAGAGGGAGTGTTATTGCAGGAAATTAGGTTGCGGGATATTCCGGACAGACATAATACGTATGAAAAGTTCAGGGAACAAAGTGTGTATCCTTATTGGCGCAAGACTGTGGCTACTGATGATGCAATTTACGTTCTTTTTTATCAAGGAGTTACTGAGAAAGTAATATATAGTGAAGGAGCAATACCGGAATTGCAAGTATGGGATTGGGAGGGAAAGCTGAAAAAGAGATTTTTATTTGATAAAATCTATGATAATTTTACTGTCTCTCCCGACGGTCGGTTGTATGCATTGAATACACAGGAGCCATATAAGATATATACTTATGAAGTAGGTAAATAATGCTTTGCCATTGGATAAAGTGAGTTTATGATATTTGCGTCCGATGAAGGGGGAATGAAATAGAAAGAGCCCGGCACAATACCGGGCTCTTTACTCGGGAGACTATGAGGTTTGATCTGACTTCCAGCTTTATATGGAAACTTTCGGACAGCGTGGTTCCCTTCTCGTGGAGAGTCGGGACTTTTTAGATACCTGCCAGTTCCAGTACCTTTTCAACAGCAGCGTTCAGTCCGTCCGGATTCTTACCGCCGGCTGTCGCAAAGTGAGGTTGACCGCCACCGCCACCTTGAATCAGTTTGGCAGCTTCTTTTACCAGATTACCTGCTTTCAATCCGCCTACAACCAGATTATCGCTGATCATGACCGTCAGCATTGGCTTGTTGGCATCAACTGTTCCGGCTACAAAGAACAGGTTCTCTGTAATTTCGCCACGGAGTTGGAAAGCGATGTTCTTCACTACTTCCGCGGGCATCGGCAGGCAGAACTTAATGACTTTAATGCCGTTAATCTCTTGTACATTCTTCAGCAGGCGTTCTTTGACGGCGGCTTCTTTCTCTTTCATAAAGTCTTCCACCTGTTTTTTCAGCCCTGCGTTTTCATCGATATACTTACGAATGGCTACGCCAAGGTCGGGAGCATTGTTGAAAAGAGCTTTCAAATCGTTCAAAGTATCCTGGATCGTATCCAGCATTTCTTCTACGCGGGCTCCGGTATATGCTTCGATACGGCGTACACCGGCAGCTACTGAACTCTCAGAGATAATTTTTACCATACCGATGTTTCCGGTAGCAGCAACGTGAGTACCTCCACAGAATTCAATGGATGAGCCGAACTGGATAACACGTACGTGGTCGCCATACTTCTCACCGAACAGGGCGATTGCCCCCAGTTCTTTAGCTTCTTCGATAGGGATGTTGCGATATTCCTGCAATGGAACATTGGCACGTATCTTTGCATTTACCAAATGCTCCACTTTGCGGATTTCTTCATCCGTTACTTTCTGGAAGTGAGAGAAGTCGAAGCGCAGAGAATCCGGAGTTACCAAGGAGCCTTTCTGTTCAACATGTTCTCCCAATACTTCACGGAGTGCTTCGTCCAGTAAGTGAGTGGCAGAGTGATTGGCTGCACAAGCTGCACGTTTGTCGGTGTTTACACAAGCCATCATCGGAGCCTCCGGATGTTCGGGAAGTTTTTTTGTTATGTGTATCGGAAGATTGTTTTCTTTTTTAGTGTCGATCACTTCAATAGTTTCGAACTCACTTACCAATACACCGGTGTCACCTACCTGACCACCGCTTTCTGCATAAAACGGGGTATAATCTAATACGATTTGGTACAGAGTCTGATTTTTCTGTTTCACCTGGCGATAACGCAGAATAGAGGTTTCATATTCTGTATAGTCATACCCTACGAATTCTGTTGTGCCTTCTTTCAAAATAATCCAGTCGCCTGTTTCAATGGCAGCGGCGTTGCGTGCACGTTGTTTTTGCTGTTGCATTTCGGCGTCGAATTCCACTGTGTTCACTGTCATGCCGTTTTCACGCAGAATCAGTTCTGTCAGATCGAGCGGGAAACCAAACGTATCATACAGCGTAAAGGCGTCTTTGCCACTGATTTCTGTTTTTCCGGTGGCTTTTGTGTCCGCCATGGTTTTGTCGAGCAAGCGGATACCGGTTTCCAAAGTGCGTAGGAATGATTCTTCTTCTTCTTTGATAACCTTTTCGATCAACTCTTTTTGAGCAATCAGTTCCGGATAAGCATCACCCATGCTGTCAATCAGAACCGGAAGCAATTTGTACATAAACGCTTGTTTCTGTCCAAGGAATGTATATCCGTAGCGAACGGCACGGCGGAGGATACGACGAATCACATAACCGGCTTTGGCATTCGACGGCAATTGTCCGTCGGTGATTGAGAAAGCGATAGTACGGATATGATCGGCAATCACACGCATAGCGATGTCGTTCTGTTCATTCTTGCCATATTCTGTTCCCGCCATTTGAGCGATTGATTTGATCAGTGGCTGGAATACGTCAGTGTCGTAATTGGATGTTTTACCTTGCAAAGCCATGCAAAGACGTTCGAATCCCATACCGGTATCGATAACTTTTGCCGGTAGCGGTTCGAGGCTGCTGTCGGCCTTGCGGTTGTATTGCATGAATACGAGGTTCCAGATTTCTATTACCTGGGGATGATCATGGTTCACCAAATCGCGTCCTGAAATCTTAGCACGTTCTTCAGCCGGGCGGAGGTCGATGTGGATCTCCGAGCAAGGACCGCAGGGACCTGTATCACCCATTTCCCAAAAGTTATCATGCTTGTTGCCGTTGATGATATGGTCTTTGGGAAGGAATTGTTCCCAGATGGAAGCTGCTTCGTTATCACGTTCCAGCCCTTCTTCGGGGCTTCCTTCGAACACCGTGGCATACAGGTGTTCCGGGTTCAGCTTCAATACATCTACCAGATATTCCCATGCCCAGCTGATGGCTTCTTTCTTGAAATAATCGCCGAATGACCAGTTACCTAGCATTTCGAACATGGTGTGATGATACGTATCGTGTCCCACTTCTTCAAGGTCATTGTGCTTTCCGCTTACGCGAAGACATTTTTGCGAGTCCGCGACTCTGTGGTATTTCGCCGGGTGGTTACCCAAAATAATATCTTTAAACTGGTTCATCCCTGCGTTGGTAAACATCAGGGTAGGGTCATCTTTAATCACCATCGGAGCCGAAGGAACAATCTGATGTCCTTTTGACTCGAAGAAATTCTTAAACGAATCTCTGGTTTCTTTTGCAGTCAACATACTTCTATATATCTATTGTTGAGGTTAATATTCTGAAAAAAGCAGTGCAAAGATAGCTTGTTTTTATTATTTTTGCCGTATTAACAAGCGAAATATTTATAAGATGCGCAAAGTTTACTATATCTATAATCCGCAAACGCAGACTTATGACCGGATTTATCCGACTGTCCGACAACGGGCATTGAGCATTCTCCGCCGTCTTTTTATCGGGATGGGGCTGGGGGCCGGCAGTTTCATTATATTGTTACTGATTTTCGGCTCTCCTTCAGAGAAGGAGTTGCGGAAAGAGAATAGCCAACTTTTGGCGCAATATAATGTTCTTTCTCGTCGTCTTGACGAAGCAATGGGAGTGCTTCAGGACATTCAGCAACGTGATGATAACCTTTACAGGGTCATTTTTATGGCCGATCCCGTTTCACCGGCCATTCGTCAGGCGGGCTATGGCGGTACGAACCGTTATGAAGAACTTATGGACTTGGCCAATGCCAAGCTTGTCGTAAATACCACTCAAAAGTTGGATGTATTGTCCAAACGACTGTATATTCAATCCAAATCTTTTGATGATGTGGTGGATATGTGCAAGAACCATGACGAGATGTTGAAATGTATTCCGGCCATTCAGCCTATTTCCAATAAAGACCTTCGTCAGACCGCTTCCGGTTACGGAACGCGTATCGATCCGATTTATGGAACGACGAAGTTTCATTCCGGTATGGACTTTTCGGCTCATCCGGGGACAGATGTATATGCTACCGGAGATGGAACTGTCGTGAAAGTGGGATGGGAAACCGGATACGGTAATACGATTGAGATAGATCATGGCTTTGGATATATGACGCGCTATGCTCACTTGCAAGGTTTCAATACGAAAGTGGGTAAGAGGGTTGTACGTGGTGAAGTTATCGGAAAGGTGGGGAGTACGGGAAAGAGTACCGGACCGCATCTTCATTATGAAGTGCACGTGAAAGGTCAGGTGGTGAATCCTGTAAACTATTATTTCATGGATCTGAGTGCAGAAGATTATGAGAAGATGATACAGTTAGCTGCCAACCATGGTAAGGTGTTCGATTAAATTTTAAAGAAACAAAAGAATGCTATGCTCAATACGGATAAGGAATTAAAGCTGTATTATTCAATAGGTGAAGTGGCCGATATGTTTGGTGTCAATCAGTCTTTGCTCCGTTTCTGGGAAAAGGAGTTTCCACAGATCTCTCCCAAAACAACGGGAAGAGGGATACGCCAGTATCGCAAAGAAGATGTGGAGACGATCGGACTAATTTATCATTTGGTTAAGGAAAAAGGAATGACCCTTCCGGGTGCCAGACAGCGGTTGAAAGATAATAAAGAAGCTACTGTCCGCAATTATGAGATTGTGAACAGACTCAAAGCGATAAAGGATGAGTTGCTGGCAATCAAACGGGAACTCGACGGGCGGGAGTAAATTTTCTCGCCCCTACTTGCAAACATTTTAATTCGATGACTATTCTTCTACGCGGTTTACCTGCTTGATATTCTGAATCTTCTTCAGGTTGTTACAGATTGTCTTTACGTCTTCCACATCATGTACCCACAATTGTATCTTTCCTTCGAAGATGCCATCGTTGGTTTCGATTGTCAATTTGCGGATGTTGACATTCAGTTGTCGGGAGATAACTTGGGTTACTTCATTTAAAAGCCCCATACTGTCTATTCCTTTTATATATATATAGACGAGGAAGGAGAGTTCTTTGTGGGTATCCCATTCGGTAGCCAGAATACGGTTACCGTAACTGCTTTTCAGCTTGGCTGCAACCGGACATTGGCGTTTGTGGATAATAATCCGGTCGTTCTCATCGACATATCCCAAAACATCATCACCCGGAATGGGATGACAACATTCTGCCATGATATACTTCTTTTGAAGGCTTTCTTCCGTCAGTTTGAGTATTTGTTTCGGGTTAATTTTTTCTTTCTCTTGAGGTTGCTCTTTTTCTTCCGGCTTTTCTTTATTGGTATTGCCGAAAGAGAAAGTGAGGTATTTCTTCCAGTTGCTGGTTTGTTTTTCTTTCAGTTCGTTCTTGTCCACTTCTCCCAAAATGATAACCTTGCTGCCGATAGCTGCCAGCAGTTCCTCTTCGTTTTTGGCATTATGCAATTTACGCAATTTTTCAATCACGGAATCTTCCGGACGGATTTCCTCTTTTTTGAGAAATTCGCTAAGGATTTCTTCACCAAGCTTTTGGTTTACTTTGCGTTCTTTGCGCAGAATAGCGGCTATTTTGGCACGGGCACGGGCGGTTGTTGCAAACACCTCCCATTGCGGCTGTACACGTTGCGATTTAGATGTCAGAATCTCCACCTGGTCGCCACTTTGTAACTTGTGACTTAGTGGTACGAGTTTATGATTGACTTTGGCGCCGATACAATGGCTGCCGATATCAGTGTGCAGTGAGAAAGCAAAGTCCAGTGCTGTTGAATTTTGCGGCATCGTCTTTAACTCCCCTTTCGGTGTAAACACAAATATTTCGGAAGCAAAGAGGTTCAGTTTTATTGTATCCAGAAAGTCGATAGCGTCCGGTTGCGGATCATCCAGTATTTCCTTGATCGTTTTCAGCCATTTCTCTAATTCGCCTTCGTCCTCACTGCCGCCTCCCTCTTTATATTTCCAGTGAGCTGCGAAGCCTTGTTCGGCAACGTCGTTCATTCGTTCGCTGCGAATCTGAACTTCAATCCATTGCCCGTTGTTCCCCATCAGGGTAACGTGCAACGCCTGATAACCATTTGCCTTCGGATGACTTACCCAGTCACGGAGGCGGTCAGGATGAGGCTTGTATATTTTGGAGATAGAGACGTAGATATCGAAACAGTCGTTGAGTTCCTCCTCTATGTTGCGAGGCTCAAAAATAATACGGACGGCCAGTAAGTCGTAGATTTCTTCGAAAGGAACGTGCTTGGTCTGCATCTTGTTCCAGATTGAGTAGATTGATTTTACGCGGGCGAGAATCCGGTATTTCAATCCCATTTTATCGAGTTGTGTACGGATAGGAGCTGTGAAATCGTTGAATACCTTGTCGCGTTCGGCTGCTGTCGCATTCAACTTTTCTTCTATCTCGGCATATTCTTCGGGATGTTCGTATTTGAAACTTAGATTTTCGAGTTCGGTCTTTATTTTATAAAGCCCCAGACGGTTGGCAAGGGGAGCGTAGATATAAAGAGTTTCGCCGGCTATCTTGTATTGCTTGTTGGGCAACATGGAACCAAGGGTACGCATATTGTGCAGGCGGTCGGCTATTTTGATAAGGATCACCCGGATATCGTTCGACATGGTAAGCAATAACTTTTTGAAATTTTCTGCTTGTGCCGAGGCACGGTCGCCAAAGATACCTCCGGATATTTTAGTAAGTCCATCTACAATTTGGGCAATCTTTGGACCAAAGATGTTTTCGATATCTTCTACCGTATAATCGGTGTCTTCCACTACATCATGCAGTAACGCTGCACAAATAGAAGTCGATCCGAGACCGATTTCGTTGCATACGATACTCGCCACAGCAATCGGGTGCATAATATAGGGTTCGCCCGAACGGCGTTTGATTCCTTTGTGCGCCTGATTGGCAAAGTTGAAAGCCTTCGTAATGATTTCAACACGTTTGCGATGTTTTGTAGCGAGATAATCATTCAGCAGTTCGTGGAACGCCTGATTGATCATCTCTTCATCAGCTATTTCTTTGGGGGTCAGATTATCCATAATTGTTATCCTTTCACTTGCTTACTTTTGCAAAAATAAGCAAATTTCCGAACGGTGCAAGCGGGATACCGTTTATTTGTATATTTTCAATCGTTTTCCTGCTGCAATCTTGGTGTTTGACATTCCGTTCCACCGCTGTATATCCTTAACACTGACACCATATTTTCCGGCAATAGTCGACAGAGTGTCTCCACTTTTTATTGTGTAGTAAGACAGTTTTCCTTTTCCAGCAACGGCTGTTGTAGCTTTGCGGGTACTAGGTGTATTCTCTTTTACGGCAACAGTTTTTCGGTTACGGAACAATTCATTCGAGCGATGTGCATAGATTGTATCTTGTTTGTCGATGAAATTGCTGATTGCTTCGATCGGCAACCGCAGGGTATAAGGCTTGCTGTCACCCGGGATAACTTGTTTCTTGTACTGTGGATTCAAACTCTTTATTTGATCCAATGGCACATTACAAAGATCGGCAATCTGTTCGAAATGCAGGTTCTTGTTCACTTGCACAGTGTCTGTGCTTGCCGGAATATTAGTTTCCATTGGACAAATATTGTGGTCGCAGTAATAGGTCATCACATAGTTGGCTGCAATAAAGGCAGGTACATAACCACGTGTTTCTTTGGGTAATAAATTGTAGATTTTCCAGTAATCCGTTTCACCGTTGGCGCGACGGATTGCTTTGTTGATTGTGCCGGGACCACAGTTGTAGGCGGCAATTACAAGGTTCCAGTCGCCGTAAATGGCGTACATCTCTTTCAGATAACGTGCGGCAGCCCATGTTGCTTTGATCGGGTCACGGCGTTCATCTACCAAACTGTTGGACTCCAGACCGTAGATTTTACCTGTGCCGATCATGAATTGCCACAAGCCTGATGCGCCGGCACGTGATACGGCGGAAGGGTTCAAAGCTGATTCAATGATAGGAAGATATTTAAGTTCCAATGGAAGTCCGTATGCATCCAATGCTTCTTCGAAAATCGGCATATAGAAGTTGCAGGCGCTCAGCATAAAAGAAACTTGATTACGTAGGCGTCCTGCATACATATCTATGAATTTGCGTACAATGTCGTTGTATGGCATTTCCATAATAGCCGGGATGCGTGAGAGGCGGTCCATGTAAACAGAATCACTGAATAAAGGATTTACTTCAGCCGTGCTGCAATCTTTGCCCAGATCAATGTAATTTTTGGCTTTCCAATCGTTCAGCAAACTGTCGAGCGGATAAGTCATACTCATAGGCAGGTCGATGCTTTCCTTACGTTCTGTACCATTTTCACGAATCACCACATCTACACTTTGGGCTTTTACTTGGGATGTTGCCAATAGTAAAAGAAGAATAATCGAACAATAGTTAACTAATTTCTTCATGCTTCAATAATAAGATCAATCT
>ERZ860668.2316-NODE-2316-length-10356-cov-11.133191_pt1 | contig 10356 bp, 10 predicted proteins | sample MGYA00510062_ERZ860668 | MGnify/ENA primary metagenome ERZ860668 (study PRJEB30046, sample SAMN00715258) | human gut metagenome | study: EMG produced TPA metagenomics assembly of the A metagenome-wide association study of gut microbiota in type 2...
GAGGTATCGGTTATGTAAATATCAGCCGAGATAGCGTCCGAAATCATCGAGAGGTTACTGCATATCATCGCTATCGAGCCGGAGGCATCGGTTTGAATTCTTGATGAGAGAACAGATGAGGTAGTGCTTGCTATGTTTTTTGCGTTAGAGGAGAGAAGCTGTTCTTTTTGACTTGACCAGTAATTCGAGAGAAACACGCCGAGCGTTACTCCCAAAAGCAAAAAGCATATGAGTACCATTGCCACAAATACCGACAGAAATTTAGTGAACAGTGACTGATGACTGAATTTGCGGTAGGTGCGGTGCAATACCGTTTTAAAACGCGCCTTTACGCTCTGCTGCATTCTTATCAGTCCTTAGTTTCAAATTTATAGCCTACGCTCCAAACGGTTTTCAATTCCCATTTGTCGGAAACACCCTCAAGCTTTTCGCGCAGACGCTTTATGTGAACGTCTACCGTTCTTGAGTCGCCGTAGTAGTCAAACCCCCATACCTCGTCAAGAAGCTGGTCGCGCGTAAATACACGGTTGGGATTTGAGGCAAGATGATATATAAGCTCGAGCTCTTTCGGAGGAGTGTCTACGGATACTCCGTTGACCTTCATCTCGTAATTTGTAAGGTTTATCGAGAGCTTGTCATAATTTACCTCTTTGACGTCGCTTGTGTCGGAAGCGGGAGCGGTGCGGCGAAGTACGGCTTTTATTCTTGCCACAACCTCTTTTGTGTCAAAGGGCTTTGTAACATAGTCGTCCGCGCCGAGCTCAAGACCCAGAACCTTGTCAAAGGTCTCGCCCTTGGCCGTCAGCATCATGACCGGGGTGTTGCCCAGCTTGCGGATGCGGCGGCAGACCTCGAGGCCGTCCATCCTGGGCATCATGACGTCCAGCAGCACCATATCGGGCTTGAGCTGGTTGAACTTTTCAAGGCCCTCTTCGCCGTCGTTGGCCGTCGTGACCTGATAGCCCTCCCTGGTCAGGTAGAGCCGCAGCAGCTCGCAGATGTTGGTATCGTCGTCCACGACGAGTATCTTTTCGTTTGCCATGTGAGTGTTCCTCCTCTATCCAGTCCAAAGCCAGCCCCCGCCGGGCGCTGGCCGCAATTTTGATGTTGACCTATATTCTATTATACGGGACAGTTATGACAAAATAAAGAAGGTTTTGTATGATTTTTGAATCTTTGGCAGACAAAGAGGGCGGCCAAAGGCCGGAGAATACAAAAGGGGCCTCCTTTGCAGGAGGCCCCTTTTGCATATCACGGACTGGTCAGAATGGGGGACGCAGCCCGGTTTCTGGTATTTTCAGGGAAATGCGCTCAGATCCTTTGAAGCAGTCTTTACAGGATGGGGCTCTGGATGTTGTCGTTGTTCTGGATGCCGTGCTTCTCGGCGTAGCCGGTCAGCATCAGGGTCAGAGCGCCGTCGCCGGTGACGTTGCAGGCGGTGCCGAAGCTGTCCTGCAGGGCGAAGATGGCGAGCATCAGAGCGGTGCCGGCGTCATCGAACATCAGAACGCCGGTGATGAGGCCCAGAGAAGCCATGACGGTACCGCCGGGGACGCCGGGAGCGCCGATGGCGAAGATACCGAGCAGGGCGCAGAAGAGGAGCATGGTGCCGATGCTGGGCAGATGGCCGTAGAGGATCTTGGAGATGGTCATGCAGAAGAAGACCTCAGTCAGGACAGAGCCGCAGAGGTGGATGTTGGCGAACAGGGGGATGCCGAAGCTGACCATATCCTTGCGCAGGACCTTGCTCTTGCGGGCGCAGTCCAGAGCGACTGCCAGGGTGGCGGCGCTGGACATGGTGCCGACAGCGGTCAGGTAAGCGGGGCCGTAGTAGCGGAGGACTTCCCAAGGGTTCTTGCCGGAGTATGCGCCGGCCAGCAGATACAGGACAGCCAGCCAGATATAGTGGCCTGCCATGACGATGAGGATGATCTGGATGAAGGCGGGCAGCTGGTGGGTGATCATGCCCTCATAGCTCAGGTTGCAGAAGGTAGCGGCGATATAGAAGGGCAGCATGGGGATGATGATCTTGCCGACGATGTCCAGCACGATGTTCTGGAACTCGCCGAGGAAGTCGCAGGTGAGCTTACTGTTGGTCCAGGTAGCGGCCAGACCCACCAGAACGCTGAGCACGAGGGCGCTCATGACGCTCATGATCTGGGGGATGTTCAGCTCGAACACGACGTCGGGCAGGGTCCGCAGACCGGCCACCTCAGTGTCGATGGACAGATGCGGGATGAGGGCGTAGCCTGCGCCGGTGCTCATGAGGGCTGCGCAGACAGAGGAAACGTAAGCGATAACGATCGCCACGCCCAGCAGGCGGGAAGCGTTCTTGCCCAGCTTGGTGATGGACGGGGCGATGAAGCCGATGATGATGAGCGGCACACAGAAGGTGATGAGCTGGCCCATGATATACTGTAAGGTGACGACCACCTTCATGACGCTCTCCGGGAAGACCTGGCCCAGGATGACGCCGATGATGATACCGAGAAGCAGCCGGAACGGCAGATTATTGAATAGCTTTTTCATAATATTTTACCCCTAATTCTCCTGCGCTTCGGGCGCAGGGTGTTTTTTGCAGGATGCGGATGCAGGCTTGCCAGGGTGTTGCGAGGACGCTTATTCGGCGTCCGGAGTATGTTCTTTGTTGAGCATCAGATCGAGGATGACGCTGTCGCTGGTGCCGTGGGTGCTGAGGATGGCGAAGTTGTCCAGCGTGCGCTCCACGTTCTCTTCCACGATGCCGTCGGTGCTCTGGACGCGGACGCCGCGGGTACCCATGGCCGCCGCCTGACAGGCGGCATTGACGCAGGTGGAAATTTTCAGGGCGCAGTCGGCCTTTGCGCCGTCGCACACCATGCCGGTGACATTGCCCACCATGTTCTGGATAGCGCAGCATATCTCATGGTAGCCGCCGCCCAGCAGGTATGTAATGCCGCAGGCCGCGCCAGTCCCGGCGACGGTGGCGCCGCACAGGTTGCTCAGACGGCCAAACTTCGACTTGATGCGGATGGCGATGAGGTTCGACAGGGTGACGGCACGCAGCATGGTGGGCTCGTCGATGTCCAGCCAGCGGGCAGCAGCCACGACGGGCATCGTCGCAGTGATGCCCTGATTGCCGCTGCCGGAGTTTGCCACCACCGACACCGGAGCGCCTGCCATACGGGCGTCTGCGCCCGCAGCGGCGGCTATCATGGAGTTGGTGGTCAAATCGCGGGTCATGAGACCCTTGCGGCAGTTGAGGTCGAGGTTGCGCCCAATGGCGAGGCCGTACTCCTTGGAAAGGCCCTCATCGCTGATGACGGAGTTTACCTTCACGGCACTGCGGATGATGTCGATGGGGTCGTTCATCGGGTCGAGCTCTTTGGTGCAGTAATCCCAGATGGAGCGGACGGTCAGGAAGGACGCGATCTGCTCCGGGGTGACCACATCGCTGTCGCCTGCGGCGGTGGTGTCCGTGTCCCGCTTGTCGAGAGTGGCCACACTGTCCTGCTCCACCAGCACGACGTTGGTGTGCAGGTCGCGGACGATGGCACGGCCCGTATGACCGCCGCCCTTGGCAATGACCTCGATGTAAAGCTTCTGCGGCACCTGCGCCACATTCACCCTGACCTTGCCGGCCTTGACCAGCGCGGCGGCAGCCTCCACCGTCTCGCGGGGGACGTGGTTCATGACTTCCAGCAGATAGACCGGGTCTCCGCCCAGCGCACCGATGGCGGCGGCATAGTCCATGCCCTCGTAATCGGTGCCGGGGATGCCCGCCGACATGGCGTTCTTGATGATGTTGATGCTGGCGTTGACCGTGATCTCTTCGGCCTTATCCACACCGGCCTTCCGCAGGGCCTGACCCGCCTCGGCGGCAGTCAGCGCCACAGCGCCCGGCTCGGTGCAGCCGGTAGCCAGCTCCATCTCACTGTTCAGGATGCGAATGAACATGTTCTGTTCCATAGTGTTGCACCGTCTCTTTCTCTTATAGGATGCTCTGTTACTTCACGGCGATGCATTCGATCTCCAGCGGTGCGCCTTTCGGCAGTTTCGCCACCTGCACGGCGCTCCGCGCGGGGAAGGGCTGGGCGAAGTATTCGCCGTAGACTTTGTTCATCTCAGCAAAGTCGTTCATGTCGGCCAGAAAGACCGTGGTCTTGACCACATCGGCAAGGGTCATGCCCTGCTCGGCAAGGATGGCCTGGATGTTCTTGAGGGACTGTGCGGTCTGGGCCGCGATGCCCTCGGGGATGGCCCCGGTGGCGGGGTCGATGGGGAGCTGGCCGGAGACGTAGACCGTCTGGCCTGCTGCGATGCCCTGCGAATACGGCCCGATGGCGGCGGGCGCCTGTGCAGTGGCGAGTGCCTGTTTCATAATTCTCTCTCCTTTTTCCGAATTGCAGGAGCATCGCTTACCTTGATGCCCCTTGTCCTGACCCTATCCTAACGCGGCGGGCGGCAAAAGTCAACAATTTTCTCTCTCGATGAGAAATTATTATCACTTGTGACAAATTCCGCGGATATTTTGAAGCACTTTCACGAAAATGCATTAAGTTTTCCATTTTTCATTGTCAATAACACATGAACGTGATATGATATAGGCAGCAGGATGAGAATAAATTCTCATCATTTCCCTCATGAAACAACGTGGAAAGTGGTGACATACATGGATGCACGGCTGGAACCCTATCGGACACTCGTTTCGTTTCTGGGCGAGGCGCTGGGACCGGACTATGAAGTGGTGCTACACGACCTGACCAGCGAGGAAGGCACCATCGCAGCCATCGTGAACAACAACATCAGCGGCCGCACCGAGGGCGCACCGCTGTCCAACATGGCCCTGCGGTTCATCCACGGCAAAGTCTACGAAAAGCAGCCCTATGTGGCAGGCTATCAGGGCGCGTCGCAGGCCAAGGGGCGGCTGCGCTCCTCCACCATGTTCATCAAGGACGGCAGCGAGCTTATCGGGATGCTCTGCATCAACTTTGACGCCGCCAAGTACAGCCGAATGGCGCAGGAGCTTCTGTCGCTCTGCGGGGCCCATCAGGAGCCCGGCCCCAGCGTTGGGGTGGAAAACTTCGTCAGCAGCCTGCCCGACGCGGTGCAGGCTGCCATCACTGACGTGACAGGCAGCGCTCTGCCGCCCGACCGGCTGACGATGGACGAGAAGATCCGCATCGTGGAAGACCTGCAGCAGGCGGGCATCTTCTACATGAAAGGCGCGGTCAGCGAGGTGGCGGCACAGCTGGGCTCCTCGGAGGCGACCATCTACCGCTATCTGAGCAAGCTGAAAGACTGATACATACAAAAACGAGGGGTGGCCCTGAAGCCATCCCTCGTTTTGATATACTGGTAATTATGCGTACAGAACGCAGCCGAGGACCTTCTTGCCGAAGCTCTCGAGCTTTGCCTTCTGTGCGCGGAGCGAAGCGTGAGTAGAAACAGCGCAGTCTGCTGCAAGGACAACGACATCCACTTTGGCAGTCTCAGAGACCGTTGCCGAAGACTGCAGGATACTGCCGGAAACAAGGATATTCTTGCCGTCCAGCTCGCCGGAAGCCTTCAGAGCCTCGCCCAGAGCAGTCAGCTGATCCCCGGCGATGTCGCCGGTCAGCAGGATGTTCTCAGCCTCCGGCACACGGTTGCGGATGGTCGCCGCGATGAGGCGGGTCATCTCAGCATCGGCACTGCCGTCCGGCCGCTTCTCCATCTTGTTGAGAGAGGCATCCATGCCCTTGGCGGACTTGGATGCTGCGTTGGCCAGCGTACCCAGCACGCCCACGCCGCAGCTGCTCTGGAGGTCCTCGCTGACACAGACCTTGTCCTCCATCAGGAAGCGGACGACTGCCACGCCTGCCACAACCACGATGCCTAGCAGGAAGCCGATAAGAACGAACTTCTTAACACCACCGCTCTGCTTGGGCTCCGCGGGCTTTTCCTGTGCGGCGAGGTCCTGATCTGCAGTCTCGATGCTCTTTTCCAGCAGCTCATGCTTGTTCTGCAGATCTGTCAGATTGTTCTGCAGGCCGGTCATGTTATCGCGGGTATCCTGCTGGCTGTCGCGCAGCCAGGTCAGCACAGTGGTGCTGTCACTGCGGGAGACCTGCTTGGTATTATGGTCGCCCACGGTCGTCTCGATGTTTTCGCGGACTGCCTCCATCCGCTTGAGCATCAAATCCATGATGCGGCTCGCCTCATCAGCATCTTCACCATAAGTCGTGATGGTCAGCAGACGGGTATCGTTGTCCACAGAAACACTGATAAGTTCACGCATATAGCGTTCTTCCATGCTGAACTGGTCCGCAATGGTGATGATGGACTCATGGCTGGTCAGCAGGCTGTTGTAAGCACTGAGGACGGCGCTGGTGTAGTCCGGGTTCTGGTAGTCCATACCGGGCATGATCTTATAATCGGTGGTGATATAGAAGCGGGTCTCCGAGGTATAGACATTGTACGGGTCGAGCTTCTGGCGCACCGACTTGTCGATATACTCCTGTGCATTGTCGATGTCGAACTGGGCGCGCACCTGATCCGCCTCGTTCTGGTTCAACTGCTGCTTATAGCTGGTGACATCCGTGTCGTGCTTCGTCTGGGCCTCACGGTACTCGACCATGTCCTCTTCGTACTGCTGCTCTGCGCTGGTGCGGGGGACTTCCTCGCCGTTGGCGATGGCCTCGTCGATGGCACGGCGGTCCAGCATTCCCTTCACCACGCTGAAGCCGCCGAACAGCACGGCGCAGATCACCGCTGCGGCGGCCATCTGCTTGTACCTATGGGCGACCGCAAAGAACAGCGAGACCAGATCGATCTCCTGCTCCTGATTTTCTGCCTTGTAATTGTCCATACTTTGTGATTCCTCTCCTGTGCTTCTGCTTTTCAGCCTTCCTTGCTCTTTCAGAACAGTCAGCCGTTATACAGCTTGTTTTTCAGTTCTGCATAGCGCTGGCTCTTTTCGGCTTTGTAGGTGCTCATGACCTGATCAGCCAGTTCTGTGCTCTGTCCATTTTCTTTCAGGACCGTGCGCAGCCGGCTCACAATGCGGCCCATCTCCTTGTCGCAGTACGACTGCAGTGAGGTGAGCTCACCTGTCTTGGACAGGCAGATCATGATCTTTTTGGTTTTGGTCTGCTGCTCTGCAGGCAGCGTCTTGTACTCAGCCTTTGCCGCAGAAATGCTGGAATCGAGTCCCTTTTCTGCAATGGCTTTCAGCGCGTAGGTCTGCTGGATGAGAGCCTTGACTTCGGCCTCACAGGCTGCCTCCTGCTGCTTTTCTTCCACCGGAGCCTTGGACGACGAGGCTGCGCTCTGCTCCGTGCCGGATGCAGAGTCTCCCGGCTCACGGGACGCTGCCGCCTCAGACTCCGTTCTGGCCGGCTGCTCACCGGCGGCGATCCCTTGCGCCTCGGAGGCTGCGGGAGCTTCATCCGTACCGGTCCGGGTCAGGCTGTCCAGCGTGAGCTCGCCGCTGAGCAGCTGTTCCAGTTCCGCATCTGTGATGGTGACAGATGCCGCTTCATTCGCTTCGTTCTCCGAGAGGGAGGGTTCAGCCGCTGTCACTCTTACCGTATTGAAGATGCTGAAAAAGCCGAATGCACCAGCCGCTGCCAGGCCAAGCAGTGCCAGCAAAGTCTTCCAGCCCCACTTTTTGACCTTTCTCTTTTCCGCGGCCATTAGTTCTTCTTGCTCAGGTAAGTGTCAATCTTCTCGCCCAGGTGGTAGATACCATAGATGTAGCCGATCATACCCATGATCCCCATGCTCTTGAAGTTCTTGAACCAGTTCTGCAGCGGCTCAGTAGAACCCTTCTTGGCGCTGCTCCAGACAGCCGAGCGAGTCTCACTCAGGACCGAGTCCCGCAGATAGTCGCCGATGAGGTAATTGAACAGCCCCCAATAATCGGCGCCGCCCTCAATATAGATTTTTTCATTTTCCGTGATCACAGTATATTCGACAGGATAATTCATTTTGTTTTCCTTTCTCGGGTCTAGTCCCTCTATTTTACATGATTCCAATGCTTCCCGAGCGCAAAAGGGCAGACTTTCCCCTTCAAAGCCCGCTCTTCCACGCATTATATCATAGTTTGCAGGCGCTTTCAACCGATTCGAAAGTGAAAAATCAATCGCATATCGCCCATCTGCCCCTTCTTCTGCTTCCGGAAAGGTCTTGAAGAGCCGCCGCGGGCATGATAAAATAGATGTGTATGTGAAAATGACCCGGAGTCATTCTGTAAAATGCTCTGTCATCCATGACTATAAAAGGAGAAATCTGAAATGAAACTCGGTATCGTCGGCCTGCCCAACGTCGGCAAGTCCACTCTGTTCAACGCCATCACCTCCACCAAGAACGCGGAGGCTGCAAACTACCCCTTCTGCACCATTGAGCCCAACAGCGGCATCGTGGCCGTGCCGGACAAGCGGCTGGATAAGCTGGCTGAGATCTGGCAGACCAACAAGAAGACCCCCGCTATCGTGGAGTTCGTGGACATCGCCGGCCTCGTCAAGGGCGCAAGCCAGGGTGCCGGCCTCGGCAACAAGTTCCTCGGCCACATCCGCGAGTGCGATGCCATCGTCCATGTCGTGCGCTGCTTCGACGACGACAACATCATCCATGTCGTGGAGGACGTGACCAAGGCCGAGGCCGTGGACCCCATCGCCGACATCGACGCCATCGACTACGAGCTCATCCTCTCCGACCTCGAAGTCGTCCAGAACCGCGCAGGCCGCATGGCCAAGGCCGCAAAGAGCGGCAACAACAAGGGTGCTGCCGCCGAGGCTGCATGGCTGCAGCAGCTGGCCGCCCATCTGGAATCCGGTAAGCCCGCCCGCAGCTTCGACTTCGACGAGAACGACGCCGAGCAGCAGACCGTGCTCCACGAGATGGGCCTGCTGAGCGCAAAGCCCGTCCTCTACGCTTGCAATGTGGGCGAGGACGACCTGATGGAGGGCATCGAGAACAACAAGTACGTCCCGCTGGTGGCTGCACGCGCCAAGGAAGAGGGCGCACGCTACATCCCTATCTGCGCCAAGACCGAGGAGGACATCGCCGACTACAGCCCCGAGGAAAAGAAAGCCTTCCTCGCCGAGATGGGGATCGAAGCAAGCGGCCTCGACAACCTCATCACCGCCAGCTACGACCTGCTGGGCCTCATCTCCTTCCTGACCGACGGCAAGAAGGAGTGCCGCGCCTGGACCATCCGCAAGGGTACCAAGGCTCCGCAGGCTGCCGGCAAGATCCACAGCGACTTTGAGCGCGGCTTCATCCGCGCCAGCGTCATCGCCTACAGCGACCTCGAGGCCCACGATTTCGATTACGCTGCCGTCAAGGCCAAGGGCCTGCAGCGCACCGAGGGCAAGGAATATGTCGTGAAGGACGGCGATGTCATCGAGTTCCTGTTCAATGTGTAAAACAGAGGAACAACCTCTCAGTCTCGCTACCGCTCGACAGCTCCCCTAGAAAGGGGAGCCAAAGCAGAAAAGGATTAAAATTATGATTATCGGTATCATGGGCGCAATGCCCGACGAAGTAGACCAGCTCTGCGCCAGGCTGGAAAATGTCACGGTCGAGCCCTACGGCGGCGTGGAATATCACAAAGGCACACTGGCCGGCAAGCAGGTGGTCGTCTGCTGTGCAGGCATGGGCAAGGCCAACGCCGCTGCCACCACCCAGGTGCTCATCACCAAGTTTTGTGCCGAGAAGATCATTTTCTCCGGCATCGCAGGCAACATGACAAGCAAGATCGGCATCGGCGACGTAGTCATCGGCAAGACGGTGCTTTACCACGACGCCCAGCTGGATATGATCTGCCAGAATCCGCCTTTCCTGAAGGAGTACACCGGCGATCCGGCCCTTATCGCCGCCGCCGAGAAAGCCTGCGCCGACGCAGGCGTTAAGGCTCTGGCAGGCAAGATCGCCACCGGCGATATGTTCGTGGGCGACAGCGCCACCAAAGCCGCCATCGAGGCCAAGTGCGCCCCCGACTGCGTGGAGATGGAAGGTGCAGCTGTGAGCCAGATCGCCGCCAAGAACGATGTGCCCTGCGTCATCCTCCGCGCCATGAGCGATAACGCCGACGAGGACGGCCATGAGGTGCTGGTGGTCAAAAAGTTCAGCATCACCGAGTACGTCGCCACCGCGACCAAGATCGTCGCCGCGATGGTAGAATCTCTCTAATTTTAGCTGCGAAAAGCTCCTGCCGAATCTTTCAGCAGGAGCTTTTTCTATTGCAGCATCTAAAAAATCTGCTGCGAAGCAGCAAATCGGAGAAGCGCGAAAAAAGCGCAACAGCGACGACCGCCGCCAGTGGCGGAAACAGGGAGGAGCTGTTGGGACAGCGGCCAGCAGGATGCGAGCGGCAGCGAAGCAGACGCTGGG
>ERZ860668.2325-NODE-2325-length-10338-cov-3.401245_pt1 | contig 10338 bp, 4 predicted proteins | sample MGYA00510062_ERZ860668 | MGnify/ENA primary metagenome ERZ860668 (study PRJEB30046, sample SAMN00715258) | human gut metagenome | study: EMG produced TPA metagenomics assembly of the A metagenome-wide association study of gut microbiota in type 2...
TATGATCTAGCTTCTCTTTATATACTGAACGAACTGGCGGTTATTTTATATTTCCATTTATATTTTGATCCGGTGTGCCAATATCAAATCTCACCTTTACCTATGACTCCTTTATTGGAAATCTTGTATGACGGTACTTTTTTGAAAGACTTGCTTGTCCCTAAAAAGGATATTGGTTATATAGAAATTATGGGGGAGAAGGATCTTACTGGCAGAATGATCTAGGTTAATACAAAAGGGGCGCCCTTATAGATAGAACCGCCCCTCCTTATAGTTGTAGATAACTCCTTTACTTTTTTGTGAGTTCGTTATAGCTTATGTATGACTTTCATTAACTGCTCGCCCAAGCCAATTGTATAGCCTTGAGAGACAAATACGACACGATTGAACGTATCGGCGATCAAGAAGATCGGCAAGGTATTGGCGTTTTGCAATTTCATCGCTGTAGCCATCTCCTTTTGGATCGCCCCGTCGATATCCAGACCGTATGTGATCGTGCCCGGTAAATCGCCGAACTCTTTCGGATCGAAGTTCTTATAGCCTTTCTCGTCCGGGAAGAGAAGCACGATGCCTCGTCCCCAATCCTCCAGTTCCTTCTTCACGGCGGCGATATCACGCATCGCATGGTTTGTCGGTTCTTGGCGGGAGCCTAGAAGCGCTACGATATAGTAGCCACGTCCGGTAGTAGCTAGCAAGCTAGTTTCCTCGCCGTTGTCCGCACGTTTGAATTTATTCTCGGAGTTGAAATTACCGATCACCTGTATCTCGTCCTTGCTTTCGCGCATCTCCAATTGGATCGGGGTGGTCTTGTCTGCCTCCACATTGAAAAACTCGATCTCGGCCAATACGCTACCGTTTGCCATACGAGTACCGGTCACTAACATATAATTACCTTCATCCATGGATAACGGTTTCTTCAGTAATCCGCTCCAAGTATCTCCCAAGCCCATATCCACATTACCGCCTCTCTCGAAATTCAAGGTCTGTAAAGTACCGTTCGGCAAAACCTTGGCGATCGTGAAGTGACTGTAATATTTCGGGTCTTGCAGCGCCTTGATCGGTTGGTAAGAAGCGATTACCTTGCCTTGTTTAGCGGTCGTCTGTACGGCAGCCTCGAAATCGACGTCTACCCAAGCGTTGTCTTTGAAGTACTGGATCTTGCGGGCTACCGGCTCGATACGTGCCGGAATACCTAAGCTACGAGCCACGGCCACGAAGAAGATATTACGGGAGCCCTTATCAGCGATACGAGATTTCCATACACCCATCGGCATGATCGGAATACGTTGTGCGTTTAGCGCATCGTTAATGGAGACGTTATTCTTCACCCAATCCACCAATGCCTGTGGATTCTCTACGGCTTGTTTCGCAAGGGAAGGCTCAATATTTGCGGCGAAGAAACTCTTATAAGGAGTCAGGAACTCATTGGCCACACGAGGATTCATGATATATTCATTGAACCATTCGCTTTGAACGGCCGGCGTATTATTCAAATGATCTGCGAGGACAGACGCAGGTGTATCACGTAGATCCTTAGCGGATACGACATCCAATAATGCCATCGCCTGCGTACGCTTCTCGGCGGGAGTCTCCCGTAAGAACTTCTCGATCTCCATCCAGTTACCACGGCTACCGATCATGAAATCCTCCGTCTTCATCGGGTCGATACCCAATTCTTTCGCTAAAGCCTCCGCTTTCTCTTCCGTATAGAAAGTGGCTACATATTTATTACGGATAGCGTCTTCCTCCAATAAGCGTTTGGCGTTCGCTTCCTTTTGCTCCGGTGTAACTTCCGCTGGGATAGAGCCGTCCACCGGTGGTATGATATCTAGGGCGATCGTCTCCACATCTCCCGGTTTCTTATTCAAGGCGATCGTAACCTCTCCGTCCTTGCCGAAAGAGACCTTGCTGTAGCCGAACTTGCCATCTTTGCTGGCCCATACCAGCATATCCCCTTTTCCGGCGGATAATGAGCATTTGCCATCCGCGTCCGTCTTCTTGCGGGCTACACTGTTAAACTCGGCATAGTTATAAATCTTGAATTCTACCAAAGCGTCCTTTACCGGCTTGCCATTGGCATCCGTAACCGTGATAACAGCTTTAGCCGAAGGTGCGTAATTATCGATCACGTTGATCTCGGTATACCCATCGGTACGTTCCATGACATCCTCCGGGCCATTGTATTTACCGAATACTTTCGTATGCATCAACATACCCCGGTAAGCAGGGCCGTTGAACCAACCCAGATTCAATACCGGTTCGGGCTCGCAAGCGCCGAAGAAATACCATTTACCATTCACCCAAGCTTCTACCCATGCGTGGTTATCATCCGTATGCGCCCAGCGAGGTGTATATACCTGACGTGCGGGGATACCCACGGAACGTAAAGCGGCTACCGTGAAGGTAGACTCCTCGCCGCAACGACCGTAGGCGGTCTTCACGGATGCCAAAGGGGAACTTGTGCGCCCATCGGAAGGGGTATAGATAACCTTCTCATGACACCAGTGATTCACTTCCAGTACGGCATCGTACAACGAGAGACCCTTCACCCGGTCTTTCAACTCATCAAAGAAAACCATGCGGCTTTCATCCAGATTCTCATTGTTGATTCGTACCGGCAATACGAAATGGCGGAAGATATCCTCTGGGATGCTATCGCCCCAAGGCATCTCATTCCGTGCTTGGAAAGAGGAACGGATGTTTTTCAAATAGAAATCGCCACTATAGTCCGTGATGTCTCCAATCGGCATATAGGCGTACATGAAGGTTAACGCCTCCCTCTCTTCGGGAGTCATTTGATCGTTAAATACTGCGAAAAGGTCTCCGTTAGGCAGAGCGGCCTGTTTCGCTTGGAAATCATTCTCAACCTCAGCTCGGTAAGCGGCGTCGGTAATAAAATGTTGTTGGTTGTTACAACTCGTCCATACGAGTAATGTAAACAACAGTGCGAATAGATGTTTTTTGTTCATAAAGCGGATATGTATGTGCGTCAAAAGTAATGATTCTATGTGAGATAGAAAAATTATCGAACCATTTGTAAGAAAGATTTGTTTTTCTATAGAAAGAATAAATCTAGCCTTCGTGTAAATTGGGGACCGGATTTCTTCTTTTTGTGTGATTATAATTACAAAAAGTTTACGAACTTTGTGACAAAGTATCAAATCACTAATCATAAAACCCGTTTTGCGTATGTTTCAAAATCCTGAGCAAGTGCTATTAATAGCTTCTGTGATCCTGTTTTTAAGTATATTCGCCGGTAAGGCCGGTTATCGTTTCGGCTTACCCGCTTTGTTGTTGTTCCTTGGTGTGGGAATGTTGTTTGGCAGCGATGGTCTGGGCATCCAGTTCAGCGATCCGAATGTAGCCCAGTTTATCGGCATGTTGGCGTTGAGTATCATCTTGTTCTCGGGTGGTATGGATACGAAAGTTGCGGAGGTCAAACCTATCGCCTCGCAAGGTGTGGTATTGGCCACGCTCGGGGTGCTGGCCACGACTTTTATCACGGGCGGGTTTATCTATTGGTTATTTGGTTTATTTGGCAAATATGTTACGTTGACTTTCCCGGAATCTTTATTGCTGGCGGCGGTCATGTCCTCTACGGACTCAGCCTCGGTTTTCTCCATCTTGCGCAGTAAAGGGGTTTATTTGAAAGAGCGTCTGCGTCCTACCTTGGAACTGGAGAGTGGTAGTAATGACCCGATGGCTTATATGCTTACCTTGCTTCTGATCGCTTACATACAAAGCGGAGGTATGAATATTTGGGAGGCCGGGCTATCCTTGGTCATTCAATTATCGGTGGGAGCTATCGCCGGTTTCTTATTGGGGAGACTGGCTGTGTTGATTATTAATAAGATCGATATAGATAACGAGTCTTTGTATCCGATCCTTTTATTGGCTACGGCTTTCTTCACCTTCGCCGCTACGACCTTATGTAAAGGTAATGGCTATTTAGCGGTTTATATCGCTGGTTTGGTGGTTGGTAACGCTAAGATTGTTCACAAGAAAAGTATGGGGACGTTCTTTGACGGTTTCGCTTGGTTGTGGCAGATCGTGATGTTCCTTACGTTAGGCTTGCTAGTGAACCCGCATGAGTTATTACCGGTGACGGGTGTAGGTGTTATGGTGGGAGTCTTTATGATCTTGATCGCCCGTCCGATTAGCGTGTTCCTTTGCTTGATACCTTATAAGAATTTCTCCTTCAAAGGTAAACTGTATATCTCATGGGTGGGATTACGCGGGGCGGTTCCTATTATTTTCGCTACTTACCCGATGATCGCCGGGATCGAGCATGCCGGTATGTTCTTTAATATCGTATTCTTTATCACGATTCTTTCTTTGCTGATTCAAGGAACCACGGTTACTCAAGCCGCAAAATGGCTGGATATGGTGGATGAGCCGGAACGAAAGGATGAGTTTGGCATCGAGCTTCCCGAGGAGATCAAGAGCGCTATGAGCGAGATCGATATTACCCCGGCGGTATTATCCCATGGAAATAAATTGATGCAGCTGACTTTACCTGATCATACCTTGGCGGTAATGGTGAAACGGGAAGGCCGCTATTTCATCCCGAAAGGAAATACGGAATTAAAGGAGAACGACAAGTTGTTAATGATCTCTGATAATGACGAGGCGCTTTTGCAGGCGTATGATTCCTTGGGGGTGAAGGATTATACGATGAAGAAGAATTGAAATAATGTGCCAATGGGGGAATATGCCAATGCAGATACTATTTGTGTAGAATAAGCATTGGCATATTGGCACATTATTCTTACCGTACCGGAAATTCGGTTATACGTAAAGTGGTACAGCCATAAGGGATTAACTCGATCGTCTCTTCATCACCCATCGGTTCGTTGGCTTGCATGAAGAAATTTACGGGGCCGGCGGAACCTTTGAACATTTTCCATGAAGGTAAGATCCGTCCCTTTGTTTTAATCGTGATAGGGGCATTCTCTAGGTTCCATGGGTAAGGGGCTATGTTCTCTGCCTTTCTAACGACGAAATTTTTCTCTAGTTCTTCTTCTTTCAGATATTTGCGAATCAGGGAATAATTCCATGCTGAAGTAGAGGTGACCTCATAATACCATTCTCCTTTATGTGAAGACTCCGGGCGTTGATCAACCTTGCGTTCCCATTTCTCATCCATCTTTAGGGAATACAATAATGGGCCTCGTTCGATGACAACCGCATCGTCATACCAATTGCTTGTGGATATACGCATGGGTAGCTCTAGCTGGATATGATCGCCATCTTTCCATTCCCGGTTGATTCGTACGATTTCGCCAGAGTGAGCTGCGATAGAGACAGCCTCGCCATTTATCGTAATCACGGGATTATTACACCAAGCAGGAATACGCAAGTGAAAAGGGAAAAAGGCTTTCTTGTCTTTCTTGCTAGGGAACGATAAATTGAAATCGATCTTTTCTTCAAAGGGATAATCGGTCTTCTCTGCGATTTTAACCGTGATGTCGTTTCCCACTTGGGCAGTCACTTCCGATGGTGCGTAGATAAGTGAAGCGATGCCATTATCGGCGGTGGCAAACCATAGATGTCGTGTGAATTTAGGCCAGCCTTGATGTAGATTGGAGGTACAACAAGGATAACCGCTCAATTCTCCGAAAACAATGTCTGTGTCCTCGTGTGGTGAGACAAAGTTACGTCCTTCGCAAGTGATCGCTATTTGATTGACTTGCTGATAATATTGTCGTGCGGAAAAGTCATCCTTGATCTGCGTTGGCAGTACATTGTATGCGACTTTCTCTAAATGATCAGCCCACTGGACATCTCCGGTTATCTCTAACATTTTCTCGAGAGAGAACATCATCTCGACAGCGGTACAGAGTTCTGATCCTTGTGTCGGGTTACCGAAACGTAAAAGTTCATCTCCCGCCCATAATCCTGTAGGAAAACCAATCGTATGGCGCATTTTCCGTACAGCTTCCTTAACCGCTTCCAGATTTTGAGGATTATGGCTCTGTTGGTAATAAATGACAGGTTCCTTGAATCCTTGGGCGAGATTTACACAATGCAGGCTGTTTTGCCGGGCTAAATGATCTTGGTTCAAGAACACGTCGGTCCAATTGAAGGTTTGCTTATGGATTAACTCTCCTAACTCCAGAAGGAAAGGATCGCCCGTGATATTATAAAGCCAATATACGACCATCAGATTATCCCCTCCTCGTTGTTCAGCCCAGAAAGTCCATTTTCCCAGAGGACTTTTAGGTAGTTCAGAAAGCTGGTATTTGAAATAATTAGTGAGGAACGAGATAACTCTTTGATCGTTGGTAGCGGAATAATATTGTTGCAGAACTTTGAGCATAACCATTTTGGGCCACCAATCTTGTGCGTTATCCCGTTGTAAGCCGGGTTCATAGTCTCTGTCTGTATCTGGCCCGAAATATCCGTTAGGCTTTTGGGAGGCCAATGTCCATTCAACCCAAGGCTTTACTTTTTGGATCAAGGCCTCATCATTCATGATGTAAGCCAAAGGTAGTAAGCCATCTATCCAGTATGGGCCTCGTTCCCATACGTCTCCATCTCCGCCTAACCAACCATTACGCGGTCCCATTACTTTCGTATAGATAGAATCCAGATGGCCGGTCATTCCCGTACACATTCGTTCCATTTGGATTTTTAGCCAACCCGCAGGTTTAACATCCCCAATAGGCAACTCTATATAAGGCTTAGAGGCTAATGGATAACGATTGTTCGGGTAATTAATGTTGATAGAACCTTCATTTCCCGGCAAAGTGGCAGAAAAGGAGGTAATTGAGATTAGGCTTGATAATGTTATCGTTAATAAATACTTCATTTTGATGCTTTTTTAGTTATTCGTTATAGGGGATCCATACCCTCATTTTTCCTGCTTTACGGTTATCCCACGCATAATAGGGAATGAAGGTAGCAGATTGTGCCCTACCGTTTGTTTTAATTGTTTTTATCCCATTCAATATATCGGAAACGAAGGCTGTCTGGAATGTTGTACTTGGGCTCAACTGGATTTGATCGAAATATTCCGGGTTGTCTATTTCTTCCATGCAGTATACAAGTGGCCCTCGTTGAATCGCCCGTTTGCCGAAATTTTCCTTGACATGCGGATCTGCCGCAACAATTTCCACGGGCATATCCATATCTAGAGCGATTACATCTTGCGATTTCCAATCCTTGATTACCGCATAGCCTTTTTCCTCAGACACGTTTATTCTCTTACCATTGATACTTAAATCATAGGTTTTGCACCAATTCGGAATGCGGAGGCGTATCTCTTTCTCCAAAGGCTGAGAAGTAGAAATTGTTAGTTTTACCGATCCATCCCACGGATAGTCCGTTTCTTGTGTTAATAGGATATCAGTCTCTCCTATCCGTATTTGCCCCGTATTTCCGATATATAGATTTACCCATAACGCATCATCGGAGGAGGCGTAGATATAATTTCCGATAGAAGGCAAGAAGCGTGAAAGCTGACTTGGGCAACAAGCGCAACCATACCATTCTTGTCTATGGTGATCACCCTTAGATTCCAGCGGGTTGACATAGAAGAAGCGGTCTCCACCCAAGGAGATACCGGCAAGCGCACCGTTATATAAAGAACGTTCCAGTACGTCGATGTATTTAGAGTCTCCGGTAAGTTGGTTCATACGTTGGTTCCAAAGCACCATTCCGACAGAAGCGCAAGTCTCGCAATAAGCATCTAGGTTCGGTAAATCGTAATCCTCCGTAAACCCTTCGTTATCCCGGGATGAACCGATACCCCCGGTGATATACATATTGCGGTGTACCACATCATCCCATAGACGATCCATGGCGGCTATATATCCCGTATCATTCTTCAAGGCAGCCACATCGGCCATACCGCAATACAAATACATACATCGTACCGCATGCCCGGAGATATCGGTAAGTTGCCGGACGGGAACGATATCTTGATAGTAAACCGGGTCCCATTTACCTTCATCACCCATAGTGCCGTGACCGTGTCCGCGTTCCTCCAGCAGCCAATAAGCGAAATCCAGATATTTTTGCTCTTGGGTGGTTTGATAAAGCTTGACAAGCGCCAGTTCTATTTCCTCATGTCCCGGTACCCAATGCCGTTTTCCCGGTCCGAATTGGCTCATCATATGATCTGCCATGCGGATACATACATCTAATAACTTACGCTTTCCGGTTGCTTGGTAATATGCCACTCCAGCCTCAATCATATGCCCGGCGCAGTACATCTCATGCTTGTCCATATTGGTCCACCGTTTATCCAATCCGGTGAGAGTATAGAAGGTATTGATGTAGCCATCCGGTTGTTGGGCGGCAGCGAATTTGTCAATCCATTCGTCCGCTTTCTTTTCCAACTCGGGATCCGGATTGTTGATCAGGCTATAAGCCATACCTTCTAACGCTTTATATACATCGGAATCATCAAAGAAAATGCCGGAATGCTCTCCTTCCCCTTTCGCTGCATTCTCGAAATTACGGATACGTCCGGTTTGATTATCTATTTGATCGATACAGACAGGCAAGGTCGCCGAGACATGTTTGCTGAGTCTGGGTGACCAAAAGTTGTCATTGATTTTCACATGAGAAAAATCGATCTGCTCGATCATTTTCAAAGGCTGTTCCTTTATATCTTCTTTAGAGGTCTGGCACCCTTGCAAAAGAAAGGCAGACGCAGCGAGTAAAAGGTATTGCTTCATATAGCTTTAGAAATTGAGATTAAAGGAGGGTATGCCAATATAGAAACATACCCTCTATGTTATTATTGATAATTCGGATTTTGTTCCAGATTCGGATTGGTATCTACAACTTTTTGAGGTAAGGGAAATACCGTTTTATAATCTCCATTCGGCTCATGAGATAACCATTTAGCTTTTGTGAAATGACCGAAACGTATCATATCTCTCCGGCGATAAGATTCTCCAGCGAATTCCCAACCTAGTTCATCATAGAAACGTCCGAATTTTTCCGGATAAACTTGATTTTGCGAAGTTAATACATAGTTTTCTACCGTACCGTATTTGTAACAGGATTTTTCTTGTAATTGCGCTCCTGAGACAATTGCTTTTTCAGGATGTTCTTTAAAAGCTCTTTTTCTGACCATACTTACAATAGACGCTGCTTGATCTGCTTTCCCAGTACGTAAAAGGCATTCTGCTTTCATCATATGGACTTGCGTAAGTCTGAATAAGACCAAATCATTATTTAGTTCACTTCTGGCTCCCATCTCAACCTCATATTTTAACCAGCGATATCCTTCTGCCTCACCAGTGAAAATTCCGTTGGGCATTTTGTTGACGAAGATAAGCGGTTGTCCCATTAAGTCATAAGAGCCTGAGAGAGGTGTCCGGTCAGATGCGTATTGGGGACCTCCTAGCCAAGTCGCATTTAAACGTTCGTCATCTGGATCATAGGTGTCGATGAATTGAGGTATTCCTTTATAGGCCCCAGCTCCCCAAGGGCTTCCAACTAGATCATACGTTTTTTGGTTTGCTCCGTGTAAGGCGGCTAAATGATAGTTAAATCCAGTGGCAAATATTTCATCATAAGGAATGACTAATATATTTTCTAATGAGTTTTCATTGTGTGCCTTAAATGGATCGCTATAATTAATGTCTAAACTATATTTTCCGGAATTAATAATATCATCACACTCTTGAATACAAGCATTCCATTGGGGATCACCTGTATATACTTCTGCGTTCAAATATACGTTAGCGAGGAGGGCTTTAGCTCCCCATAATGTGAATCTTCCATAATTAGATTCATTTTTCTCTGTTGGGAGATCGCTGAAAGACTCTTTTAGTTCTTTGACTATAAAATCATAAAGATCCTTCCGGGATGTTTTTACAGGTAATTCTGAGGTGGGTTCCGTGACTAAAGGAGCATCTCCAAAATTATCCATGATGTACCAGTAATAGAAAGCACGTAATGCTCGAGATTCAGCGATCATGGCAGCCTTGTTTTCATTAGCGGCAAAAGGAAAATCATCTTGGTTGATAATGCTGATAGCCCGGTTTGCCAAGATAATTCCGGAATAGCAAACTTCCCATAAACGATTCACTTGTAATTGTTCGGAGTTCCATGAATGTTGATGCATTCTACGAAATACACCTCCATCATCCCAACCGGAACCATTAGCGGGGAACACTGCGGCATCGGTACATATTTCTTGACTCAGCATTGGAGCTTGTCCGGAACCGCAATATCCCCAATCTTGAAGATTGGTATAAGCGGCACCAACTACTTTAGTTGCGTCTCCAGCTTCATATTTATAACTATCTTCAGTAATGTCAGAGAAGATTTCTTCGGTTAGGTCTGTGCAGGAAATAAAGTTCAATGAACAGCAACCTA
>ERZ860668.2328-NODE-2328-length-10334-cov-2.503162_pt1 | contig 10334 bp, 7 predicted proteins | sample MGYA00510062_ERZ860668 | MGnify/ENA primary metagenome ERZ860668 (study PRJEB30046, sample SAMN00715258) | human gut metagenome | study: EMG produced TPA metagenomics assembly of the A metagenome-wide association study of gut microbiota in type 2...
CCCCTCCGGCCACCGACGATGCGGCTCCCAATGCATTCATTGTAAGTTTGGCCGCCCCGGCAGTAAGTAAAACACAGAAAAATGTCCCTACAATAAGAGTTGTACCCCAAACTAAAAAACCATGTATCAAGCCATCCACCCCGGCTAATTTTCCGGCGACGAAACCACCGGCAACCATACTGACAATCAAAGCCACAGCCGTACCTATGCCGACCGTTGTCCCAATCCCAGAGACGGGATTATCAGCAAACGGGTCAAACAAAAACAGACCGATACTGGAGCCTAACACCGATAACAAGATAGAGACAGCCAACACCGTCACTACACCGCCAAAAACACTTCCCCAAGAAACTCTTTTTTTCAACTCAATCAAATTATTTATATGTGTCATAATGCATTTATTCTAATCATTTATAATTCTTGTACTCATAAAAACAGAGAGACCATCTTTGGATTATTCCAGGATGGTCTCTTCATTTTCTATTCTTGTTCTACATAAAGAATCACGGCACGATTCCATTCCGGTTTATCAAAAGGAGGTTCCTTGTCACCGACCCATTCCACCTTTATCCTGTCACGACTGATATTATAGTCGCTGATCAAAATACGGGCTACATTTTGTGCTCTTTCAGCAGAAAGTTTCTCGTTGATCTGACTTGTTCCGGTCTTACGATCCGTATAACCGATCACACGCACCTTGAACTGCGGGTTATCTTTCAGATATCGCGCAATATTGTAAATATTAACCCCCTGATAAGGATCTACTTTCGTTTGATTAATCTTAAAGAGAACCACATTGTTTATCAACGGATTATCCTCAAACTCAACCACCTTTTCGGTTATCACCTCAGGTTCAGGGCAGTCCGGGCAGTCCACTGGACGTTGTGCCAACTCCCGATTCTGAGCATACAGTTCATTAATCCGACTGTTCAACGCATCGATTTCCTGAGGATTTCTCAACTCCGCTTCCGAGAAAGCAGCCGTCTTTCCTAAATTAAAGATCAGTCCGGCCGATGCGGTTCCCAAGATATCATAATTGCCACTGCTCTTGACTTGATTGAACTCGCTTCTGACAGCCGTTGCTGCAAACTCGATAGAAAGAGTCATTCGATCGGATAGTTTGAAATTGTTGATAATACCGGCATTGAGCGTCATGCCATTCATACGGGTATGCCCGCCTGCATACGTCGGTTGGTTCGTATAGTCCCATCCAAAAGCCCATCCGAAACCGACATAAGGTACAAGGCTATATACACGATCCGAACTATACTTCATGAAATAATCAGTCATGCTCCACATCAAATCCGCTTGTACCGTCGCAAACCTATTACGTGACATGATAGTCGCATTATCATTGAATGTATGCAGATTCGTCAAACCTGCTCCCTTGATACGTGTTCCCAAATAAGGATTGATCCATTTACCGAACTGAACTTCCGGTGCCACGGTAAACCGATGGAAGAAGTCGGCATCACTATTTCTGTCGCCAAAATAAATATTGGCGCCTGCACCTGCTCCAATAAACCAATGATCCCAGAAACCATTATTGATAAATGTTGCTTTACGGGCAGGTTCCGAACTTTGACCTTCTTTCGATTGGGCAAAAGAGATCTGTATGATGCTACAAAGCACCATAATAAACAAATACTTCTTCATGATTGATTTTTTTGTGATAAAAATAGCCGGGATCAAAAACGATATCCCCAGCCGAATGCTATTACGGAAGAATTGTCTTTGCCAAAGACATATTTATATTCGACATTAAGAAAATTACGCGAATTGAGATTATAGGTCAATCCACCTCCCACGTTAAAACCAAAATTTGTAGAACTGTGCGAATCCAACGTAACCTCTCCTTCTTCTCCTTTTACGGTCCGTTTCCCTTGGAAATTATTTTGCAGGTTAAATCCCGCCAAAGGATAAAGCGACAAATGATCTTCACTCAAATCAAACACATAATGTGCGTTGACATCTACATCCAAACCTGTTGTTTTATCTTTCGGGAAAAAGAACATCAGATCCGGTGCCAAACGAACATGATCCGTCAAATTGTACCGTCCTTGAACGCCTAACATCACACGTTTAAAATCCGTCTGATAACCAAAATTCCCCAACAATGAGAAATTTCCTTTTTGGGCAAAAACGCCAATAGATGTTATCAGCAAAAATACTATAAAAAGAATCTTTTTCATCTGAATAATTTTTAATTATACACTTCTTTAAACACTTGGAGTAACATCAAATTCATATTTTAATATTATTTCCGATATTACTCTCGCAAAACACAAGCATATTAAGCTTATTATTTACAAATAATCACCAACAAATTTATTTCAAACAATACCCTCCTTCTTAAAAAATTACCTACAAATAAATCTATTATTGCAATAAAGACTATATATTTTTATAGAATAACAACAGCATTTTTTATTTTGTTTCCTACTAATAAAAACAAAACCAATATCCTAAGTTTTTTCAGATTCATATTAGTTTTGAAAATAATAGTATTCAATCATATTCATGCATATTGGTAATCTTTCAGTGTATTTTGTAATTCCTTGCGTGCAAAAAAGATACGACTCTTTACCGTTCCCAAGGGAAGATCCAGTTCTTCTGCTATCTCATGATATTTATAACCATTCAGATACAATGAAAACGGAATTTTAAGCTCACTACTGAGCCCAGCAACAACTCTTGTGACCTCCTGAATCTGGTAAATCTTATCCGGAGAACCCGAAATAGAATCATTGGGAACATTCAGATTATACAAATCCGCATTTTGGTCAACGATACTCTGTACACGAACAACCTTATGATAGTTGTTTATAAAGATATTACGCATTATGGTCATAACCCAACCAGCAAAATTGACATTATCTACAAACTTTTCCTGATTATCCAAAACTTTCAGCGTCGTATCCTGCAACAGATCCAAAGCGTCATCCCTATTAGCAGTAAGTTTGATGGCAAAACTCATCATGTGTTCCTGTAGACCGACCAGCCTTTGTTGAAATTGCATCCTATCCATATATTTATTTTTTTGTTAAAAATTTTACCTGCCACAAAACTATACTTCTCCTCTTTATCCATAAGTTCAAATTCGTCCGAAAAGACTCTGGATTCGTTTTTTATCCCTTTGTAAGATACATATCGGACGATTTCGTACATTTTTACTATAAAACCTGATCCCTACTAAATATTCACAGTAATCTCTATGAACCTATCTATATCACTAAAAATGAAATCGTTCTATAAAAAACCAAGAGAATATGATAAAATATCGGATAAGACTAAATACATTAAGTGCGATTACTCGGATTTCCACCCGAGTAACCGCACTCATATAAATTAATACTGAATTATGAGGATTATTTTGCCGTATATGACTTTTTTGTCACGACTTTGCCATCCAAATCAAGTACTACCAGATCCATCTGGCTACCATTAGTCTCCACAGAAACCACACTGTTATTTGAATTTACCAATACAGGGAATTTAATCCCGGCACTCGGTTCCTCATATTTGTTCCGATGGAGGTGTCCGCACAGCATCAGATCAACTCCGAGTTCATTCAAGATAGGAACGAATTTCTTTAATACATCTTTCTGTCCATGCCAGATATTGAGATCAGCGGAAGGGGGCATATGTGCAATGACGACTTTAAATTTAGCTTGCTTGAAATCTTCATTTTTATACAATTCTTTCATCCATTCCACCTGATCCGTACGATAACCGTCATAATCAGTAATACCGCTGTACTCGATATCGGAATCCGGTTTGTCTTCCCCCGTATCCAACATAATGAAACATACAGGCCCCTGTCTGAAAAGATAATACAAAAACAGTTCTTTGGGTGAAAAATATTTTTGGAAGGAAGTGGCAAATTCACCACGGGTTTCATGATTACCACGAGCGTAATACATAGGCTTCTCCGATGCGAACAAGTCGATACTTTCTTTCATGAATCCATTAAAGATCGTTTGCTCGTCTTTAAACTCCGAAACCATATCCCCGTTGAAAATAATCAAGTCTTTATCCTTGTAGTTTGCATTATTCAACAGTTTCGTAATAATGTTCTCACGTCCGTGAATATCATTGATCATCGCAAAAGAAGTCTCTTTCTTATCCGGATCACACGTTGTAAACGTCAAGGCTTTCTTTTTGTAAACATCCGAAGCTGCCACACGTCCGTATATGACATTAATTCCTTCATGCGACAATACTTCTTGAGAATAAATACGATAACGATAGGTTGTTCCGGGAGTCAACGCTTTTACCTTCACAGCATGCAGCAAGGATGTATTTTTAACACCGTTGGTCGTATCGAAATATTTAGGCCGCTCTTCTCCATAATAATGAGTTCCATCATCCGGAGCCAATTCTACCCAGCCGATAGACGGCTTATCCGCTACCCAGACAATAGTTGCCTCATTCTCTTTTACATTCTGCAGATAAGGTCCGTAAAGGATCTTTATTTGCGCAGTTGCCACCTGAGTGGCAACTGTGAATAAAAGGATATATATCAAGTTTCTAATATATCTCATTGTAAATATGTTTAATTTTTCTGTTAATAACCATCATTCTGAACTAATTGAGGGTTCGCATCCATTTCCGCCTGCAGTATAGGCAAATGGAATTGCTTCTTATCGAAATAACGAACTTCAACCAATCGGTCTTCACGAGGAGCATTCACATCGATCACGGCGCGACGGTCCGGATCCGGTTCATCATAGTCGACAGTACCACACAAACGATACAAGTCACCCGGCATAACAGTCTCTGCCACTTTCTTTCCGGTTTTAGCTCCACTCTTGTCGTATTCATCCCATCGAACGATATCTTCAAATCTGAAACCCTCACCGGCCAATTCTATCGTGCGTTCCCTTCTTACCAGTTCGCGAACTTTGGCTTGTGTATCATACTTAGAACGGTCAACAGCGATATGGCCTCCTCTCAAACGTAACCGGTCGATGATATTCATAGCTTCCTGCAAATCCTGATTCAGCTCGACCAAACATTCTGCTTTCGTCAACAATATTTCTGCATACCGGAAGATGATCGGACACAAGGCATCATCATTCATGGATGTAGAATATTGTCCCTGGTTAGGATACAAATATTTAGCCCATAGCATACCGGTATGAGACGCATTATCTGCCGCCGTATAATAATCCTTATTAGAAGAACCGCCCGGCAAAGTCTTGTCAAGAGTATTGAAAATTCGCGACACGCCATTGCGTCCTATCCAATCCAATCCGGAATAGATAACCGTATTTTTCAATCGTGGATCACGATTGTAGAACGGGTGAACCGGATCATAGCCGGAACCAGCCTCATCGATCAACTTGCCATCCGCCATTTCAAACATATCCACCATGTTTTGGGTCGGTACAAAAGAGGCCCAACCACCATCCGAATTGTTATAGAAACGGATGACATCACCATAAGCATAAGTCGTCTGGACATGTTCATAGGTACAAATAATTTCTTTCGAATTTTGTCCGGACATAGAAAACATATTCAGAAAATCAGGATCCAGTTCGTATTGGTTCAGAGCAATCACTTTATTTGCAGCATCCAACGCCTCCGAATAATTACCCCATAACAAATTAAAACGAGCGATCATCGAAAGAACCGTACCTTTGGCAATGCGTCCTTTTTCGGCCGGCTTCTCCGCTATATGTTCAGCACTCCACATCAAGTCGTTCATGGCATGCTCTTTCACTTTTGCTTCCGGTTCACGCGGAAGTTTGGCATCGTCAGCCGTTGCAGGCACAAAATCCATAATAACGGCATCTCCATACCAGGTTGCCAGGTAAGCATGGCTATATCCCCTAATTGCCCGTACTTGTGCCAGAAAATCATTCTTCTCCGTTTCCGTCATAGCAGAAGCCGGAACCAAGTCAATATTTTCGATTACGAAATTACAACGGCGTATCGTTTCATACTGCCTCCAATAATTCGGGGCCGCAGTAGGAGAAACACTCCCCCTCCCCATGTTTCTCATGTTAGAAGCATTCGTATAATTGAAACCGATATCCGAATAGCTATCTTCATAAAAAATAAATTTCGATCCGACATAGTTATTAACCCACCAGTTGTAGGCAGCGGTTACAGCGGCATCGACATCCTCGGAAGTATTCCAAAATGTGTTTGTCGTCAACTGATCTTTCGGATTCAAATCAAAAAAATCATCACAAGAAGCAAATACACCTGTCCCTACCAGGCAGACTGCAAGACCTAATATATTTTTCAGTTTCATATATAAATCCGTTTAAAAAGTTACATTAATACCGAATGAATGGCTTCTGCTAATAGGATAAACATCCAAGTTGCCCGACGGCGATTCTGGATCCGCATTGAATGGCAGACTGTCGAACGTAAACAGATTTTCGCCTGTATAGTAAATCTTCGCATTAGCTATTCCTAACTTACTCGTCCAAGTTTTCGGTAACGTATAGCCGAAATTGACATTCTTGATACGCAGGTAATTCGTGTTCATACACCAGAAAGATGAATTTACGCGCTGCGGGGAACTGATCGAGTTTTCCTCAAGGAACAGACGTGGCCATTCCGCATTTGTATTTTCAGGAGTCCAAGCATCCAACCAATTCGTACTCGGGTGTGAAGTATCACCGATAAACGAACCGACAACATCTCTTGAGAAGTAACGGTTTGTTCCTGTCACACCTTGCATAAACACCGACAAGTCGAAATTTTTCCAACCTGCACTCAGTGTCAAACCAAAAGTCGTTTTAGGTTGTTGCGTACCTTTCACCACCCGATCTTTATCCGTCAACTTTCCATCGCCGTCCGCATCTTTGATCCGGAAATCACCACCTTTGAACGGCAGAGACCATGGGTTGCCATACTGTTTTTCGTAAGCAGCAGCTTCCTCGTCGCTTTGGAACAACCCATCTACTTCATACACATAAAATGATTGATAAGGTTCGCCAATACGATTAATTGTATAACCGTCGATGATCTCATTGACACCTGCCAAATCCAACAATTCGTTTTTATTGTAGGAGAAATTCGCATTAACTCCCATTCTCCAGTCCTTATTGAAGGAATGGTTCCAGGCAAAGCTTGCTTCCACACCACTATTACGTAAAGAACCTTTGTTATCCTGATACGTCCCCGATATACCGAATGTATCGGAAACTGGAATATCCATAATAATGTCGGATGTTTTACGGTTATAATATTCAACACTCAACATAAACTCGTTCAAAAAATTCGCATCAAAGCCGATTCCCCAGTTTGTCGAATTTTCCCAGGAAATAGTCGTAACCTTATGGCTTACGACCGTGATACCCTGATGAACAGTTCCACCGAACGGGAAGTTTTATAAAGTAGGCAAATAAGGATAATACTCGTCCTTCACCGCATCCTGGTTTCCAAGCAAGCCCCAAGATCCTCTAAATTTTAAAGACTGCAACCAGCCTCTCGTATTTTCCATAAAATCTTCTTCCGAAATACGCCATCCGGCAGAGAAAGACGGGAAGTATCCCCAACGATAGCCCTTTGCAAAACGGGAAGAAGCATCAGCACGGAAATTGGCTTCCAACAGATATTTGCCTTTGTAGTCATAATTGAGACGTCCGAAATAAGACAACAAAGCCAGTTCACGAGAATAACCACTGTTCGTTTGTGTCGAAGAATCACCACCGTTCAAATCAGTCACTTCACTGTTCGGGAAACTTTTACGGAACGCTTCCAATTTCCGGTAATCATATTTTTCCACCTTATAACCTGCCATTGCCTTGAAATGATGATTTTGGTTAAAAGTTTTATCATAATTCAACAAAGCATCCAATGTATAACGACTCCACCTCGAAATCGTTTCAGTCAACTGATCAGGTCCGTGATAGTTGACATCGTCATACCAACACTCCTTACGGTAATCTTTCGTTTCCTTTATATCCGTCACATAAGCTCCCTGCAACGTAAAGGTCAACCCATCTATAATATGATAGTCAAAGGCCAATACACCGGAGAAATTTTGCTGTAGATGATATTTCCGGCTATTAATGTCAACCCAAGCAGCCGGGTTTCCGTCCGATATAGAGCCGTAAGAACCATCTTCCTTCTTATATGGAATCCAAGGAGCTATACGATCTGATTGACGTATCAATTGAGTAGAACCACCTCCATAAGACGCGTTCGGTTCGGAATAGTCGTTATGGATAAAAGCCATATTAGTCCGCATGGTAAATTTATCCGACAATTTGATATCCAGATTCGTTCGCAGATTAAACTGCTGGCGATCCGAATTCTGCAATGTACCTTCCTGCCCTAAGAAACCAGCAGAAGCCATATATTTCACATCTTCCGATCCCCCACTGACATTGAGGTTATGCTTATGCATAAAACCGGTCCGGTAAATATAATCTGTCCAAACTGTATTCGGATGTCCATAAGGATCCGTTCCATCCTGAAATAAACGGAGATCCTCGTCCGTAAAACGGGGAGATGCCCCATCTTGAGTCAACAACTGGTTATACAGACGGGCATAATCATAAGAACTCAGACGGTCAATCAAAGTCGACACATTCGAAAAACTGACATTACCATTATAAGATACAGACGCTTTTCCGGCTTTCCCTCGCTTGGTCGTAACCAGGATTACACCATTAGCCGCCTTAGAACCGTAAATAGCAGCTGAAGCGGCATCTTTCAACACTGAAATCGATTCGATATCGTTAGGGTCGATCGAATCGAAAGTCCCAGTTTCAATCCCATCCACCAGAATATAAGGATTAGCATTGTTCAAGGTACCGACTCCACGAACACGTATGGTCGAACCATCGCTACCGGGTTGCCCTGTTCCGGATGTTATCGTAACCCCCGGAGTCAACCCCTGGAGAGCAGAAGAGACATTCGTCACAGGCCGATTGATCAATTCGTCCTTGCCAATCGTGCTCACCGCTCCTGTCAGGTTTACTTTGGTTTGCGTTCCATAGCCGACAACAACTACCTCATCCAGATTCTGTGTATCTTCGTGAATTGTGATTTTATAATCGTTTTTCCCTTTCGCTACGGCAACCTCCTGATCTACATAACCGATATAGGAAATCATCAATGTCGCACCGTCTTCAATCCCCTCCAATGTAAAATCACCGTCGACATTTGTCACCGTACCGACACCGGCACTTCCTTTCACAATGACATTTGCCCCGATAACAGGAAGGCCGGTATTATCGACAACCGTACCTCTGATTGTCCTCTTAGTCTGTTGAACACTTGCAAAAGACACACTTTTTGCCTTTGCGTTATCTTGCAGGAAAATTCGGTTATCGACTATTCGATAAGAAATATCCGTATTCTTAAAGACTTTCTTTAAAACACTTTCGATGTGTTCATTTTTTACACGGACGGATACTTTTGAGATTTCTTTACTTAAGATAGATTCATCATAAGAAAATTCATAGCCAGTTTGCTGGCTGATACTTTGTATGACCATACCTACAGTTGTCCTGTTCAAAGACAATTCCAGATTCACATACAAAGTATTCGCTTCATTTACCGCCATTGCAGGCGATGTTGCGACTAAGAATGCAGATAATGTCGCAATAGATACTTTTTTATTCATACCATGTGATTCGTTTTTGTTAGTACTATAAAAAACAGTTAACTTTTTACCGGATACATCCGTACCCGCCAACAACACTTCCCATACCGGACAGCATTTTTTAATTAACCGCTGCAAAGGAATATCCCCGATATTACGGAACTGTTTACTTCAGATTACATTTCAATTTCCCATAGACGTTCATTTTTTTGTTTGTTTTTCAGATATATAAATTTCGGAACTCTCAATCCGATAAGTAATCGGTGCCAAATAGCAAAGCTGCTCCAAAACATCCGGCAAGCGCTCGTCTTCATTGACCACGCAACGAAACCTGCGTTGAGCCAGCCTCGACGACTCGATGTTTACATTTACATTATATTTGATTGATAATTGATTGGCGATTTCACGAAGTGTAGTATTTTCAAAAACCAGTTGGTTAAAGCGCCATATAGCACAGACATTCACATCGACATGATCCGTAAAGCAGGTATTTTCATCCCAAGAATAGGCAACCCGTTCTCCCGGATTCATTTCTAAAATTTTCTTTCCGTTCAGAGTATGCAGGCTGACACTACCTCTTACTAAAACGGTTTCTACAGACTTATTTTCAGCGTTAACATTGATATTAAAGGAAGTTCCATGTACCTCTACCTTCACATAATCGGTAGCAACGATAAATAGTGATTTAGCATTCTTTGCGATGTCAAAGAATGCCTCTCCTTGCAAGGAGACCGTCCGGTTGACGGCACTGAATGACTGC
>ERZ860668.2339-NODE-2339-length-10279-cov-2.574237_pt1 | contig 10279 bp, 4 predicted proteins | sample MGYA00510062_ERZ860668 | MGnify/ENA primary metagenome ERZ860668 (study PRJEB30046, sample SAMN00715258) | human gut metagenome | study: EMG produced TPA metagenomics assembly of the A metagenome-wide association study of gut microbiota in type 2...
TCGCCATAGTCAGCCTCCACTTCGTACTCCGCAGAGTCCGCCGCTTCGTTCTCATAGAACTCATCCAGCTCAAATCCGGCTTTTCCGATTTCCTCGTTGCTCATGCCGAGTTCTTCTCTCAAATGGCGGTATAAGTCCCATCCGGCATAGTTTTGTGCCGCCCAGGACAGCGCCTTATCCAGAATCAAACGGGTGCGATTTTCGCCCAGGCTCTCCAGAGAACCGTTGCGGATGGCATTGAACTCATGGTCGGACAGGTTCAGCAGCCGATATGCTTTCTCAAACTGCGGCTCCTTTGCACAGTCCGGGAGCATCAGATTTTCCGTCTGCTCCACAAAGCCATAGTCCAGATTGCTATACTGAACATCACCGGCACGGCAGGCCGCCCGGAACTGTTCAAAGCCCTTCATGTTGCTGAAGCCCCGGTAGTCCATTGTGCCGCCGAGGATTTGGGCGCCGATGATGGTATGCAGCATTTCTTCATCCGTAGGGGCGGCCACGATTCGCATGGAACTTCGCTCCTTACTCAAGGTGCAGCCATACAGAATGAAAACATTCACTGCGTTATCCAGGCTCACAGTCTAATCCCTCCGTTTCTTCCTGCAATCGCTCCAAATACTCGTCGATGTCCGGTTCCTCATACTGAAATTGGAGCGATTCAACGATTGCCGGGTTGCAGTCCTCCGGCAGATACTCCTTTACAGCATCCTGAACATCCCGGATTTCCCCCAGGAATCCCCAGCAGCTATCCACCTCCACATCTTCCTTGAAAAGCTGGAATCCATAGCACTGGTTCGTCAAGTAGTAGTCGTACTCCTTGACTTCGGCTTCCAGCGTTTGACGAACCTTCTCCAATATTTCAGGAGTGATTTTCCCGTATTCCTGCTCGATCATCGCTTTATCCGCGTAGATCCAGCCAACCTGACCGGAATCCCACGGGCAAGAAAAGCCGCAGGTGTTCATGGTGATTCCGCTGTGATCGTACAGGTAAAGAGGAAGAATCACCATGCCATCCATTTGCTCTACCAGCGAAAACAGTTCGCCGGTGGAGAGGGCAGAAAGGCAATCATCCAAAAACCAGTCCGGGACTTCATCTTTCAACGAGGCCGCATAACTGGAGGTCACATACCAATCGCTGTCTGAACTCCAGTGCTGATTCTCCCGCAATTCCCACTCCCGTGTGGAGCGGTTGTATTCCAGACGGGCATCCTTGGCTTTGCCGGATTTAAGAAATGCAAAAACCGGATTGTTCCGGTCATGGCCGCTGGAGTATTCAGAAAACAGCAGGCTCCGCAGGAAATCGCTCGGCTCATCATAATCGTGTTTCTCGCCCAGACTGTATCTGCTATGCCAGCAGACCATTTTCCCCAGACAGTCGTGATCCTCACGAGGGTTCATAGGGGTATCATCATCCAGGATGAAAAGGGTGTAGGGCGCCATTGTTGCTGTCATCGGCATATCGCTTCACCTCCTTCCAGACAGGTCGATTTGCTTAGTTGGCGCCGTGGCGGTTGCGAAATAGAAAAGCCCGCCAATCATGGCGGCGGCAGCGGATACGCTCAAAATTGCTTTTTTCATATTGGCTCCTTTCAAAAACCAGATTTACAGTTCCATATCCTGTTCTTCCTCACAGTCCAACACAGGGGTGTCCGGCGGGGATGCCCCGTGTTCTTCAAACTGCTGTCGGGTCTGAATCGCAGCGGACAGTTTGGAAAGCAGGTCAAACATTTTGGTGCTGTTCCGGCTGCCTTTGAAATAGCGGTAGTTCCATTCTCCAATTTGGGGGTCGTACCGGATACTGTGAAGCGAATTGATGATCCAGCCCTGCGTTTTGAGAGGAACAGGAATTTCATGCTCCCGAAAGAGCTGCATAATGAGAGATTTTCCGTTGATCTCCCGGTTTATCACCTCCTTTCCCGCCATAATATTTCCTTCGGCCTCACGGATGGCGGAATCGTAACGGGCCTGTCGTTCTTGTGCCAACTGCTGTTCACGGGCGTCTTGCTGCGCCCGTCTTTCATCAGCTTGCCGCTGCCGCTCCGCAGCAATGGGGGCATTGTGGGCTTTTGCTTCCTCATACCGTCCAAGCAGATTGGCAAATCCCAGATCAGCCCACCGATCCGGGGCTTCCATGCTCTGATTGAAAACCCTCTCGATCTCACCCCGGATGCCATGCTCCAGCGTGGGCAGCCATTTCAGGACTTCCTCAAGTCGATGCCGCTGGTCAATGCCCACCATAAACCCGTCACATGGAATATAAACCGTTTGGAAGAACTCACGTTTCTTCTCCATTGTGTAGAGTTCAATGCCATTTTCGTTGTAGAAGCGGTAGTAGTAGTGCTTGTTGCCCATCAGGTCTTTGGCAAAAACCCGGTTCTCGTCTTTTTCTTTTGGCGGGAAGATGTCCTTTTTCTTTTCATCCGGTCGGGTATAGCGGGGAGAAAGACCAGTGCGTTCCAAACTGTCTGCAATCAGCTTTTGGACTTTTTCAATACCGCCATGCTTCTCGACGAAACCGGCCAAGTCCTCCGCCTGCTGGAGAGAACAGAATTGCAGCCCGGTTTTTCCTTCATAAACGGAGCCTTTGTGCTGAAACAGGTCCAGGCCAAACTCATTGCGGACCGGCTTCGTTTCTTGGGCTGGCAAAAAAGCGCCTTCTCGAAAGAGATAGCCGACAGCCGAATGTTTCTCGCCCATATATCACCACCTCACATCACTGCTCCAGCTCATGCTCGTTGTCATCGTCCAGGCGCAGAGCAAGGAACTCTTTGATACAGTGTTCTGCCGCCTCGTCGGTGGGGTACAGCAGTTCCAGCGTCAGGTCGTCCAAGTTCTGATCTTCCAGACGGGGGTAGCCCGCCAGCGTATTTTTGATATACGCCGTGAGAAGGTCATGGGGGCTGAATGCCTCCAGCAGCATGATCTTATACTTCGGCAGAAGCGCAGGAAGGAACTCTTTCAGAATCCCAATCTTCCTCGCCATCAGATCGTTGTCCGTTTTCATCCAAAATCACCTCGCTTTCCTGTAATGACTCAAACTCCAACTTGGTATTGATTTCCGTGAGTTGGGCAACCTTTTCCGACAACTCATCCTCATAAATAAACGGCTGTCCAACCTGTTGTTGGGCAACCGCCAGTTGTTTTTGCACTTCCTCCAACTCACGCTGGGCTTCTTTAAGATAGCCGGGAATCCGTTCGGCAAGGTGTTCAATGCGGGTGATAGCACCTAAAGCGGAAGTTCCTACTTCCGTTGTGTAGTGGTGGTTATATCTCAAAACCAATCGTGAAACATAACCAACCGACAGATACAACGGAAAACTGCGATAAGCACCAATCTCAAATTCTTCCGAATCGTCCTTTGCTCCTTCTTTTATCATGCGATAGAGCAGCCCAAAGGCTTCTCCGGCCTCTGACCGTTCTGTATAGCGTTTGCCGTCCAGGACAATCGAAAAGTCGCTGCCGGCCGATTGGTTCAGTAGTTTAATGTCCTCACCGATCTGGTCGATTTCCTTTTCATACCGCTTTATCTGCCCAGGATAAATAGTGCTGATTTTGCGCTCCAAAGAAAGCTGCTCGTTACTCCACGCACCCCGCAGGATTTTCAATTCCGTGACCCGGTTTTCCAGTTCCATCTTCTGTGCAACCATCGGATTATCGGTAGCTGCTGCCTTGAACTGTGCGGCAGACAGGACGGTTTCGTCCACATCTTCACAGGAGCGGGCAATGTGTTTCCCGGTAAGAATCTGCGTGATATACCGCAATTTCTGTTCCTGAATCTGCCAGAGATACGCATCAAATGTCCCTTTGGCCACGAATTGCTTTATCATAATTTCCGGGTTTTCGTTGCCCTGTCGCACCCCACGTCCATTTCGCTGTGTAATGTCAGAGGGCTTCCACGGACAATCCAGATGGTCAATGGAGATCACCTTATTCTGAACATTCACGCCGGTTCCCAGCTTGCCGGTACTACCGATCAGGATACGGACTTTTCCTTGGCGGGTACGCTCGAACAGTTCCTGCCGCTGTGCTTCAGAAGTGGCGTCGTGAACAAAGGCTATCTCCGATTCCGGCACGCCCTTTGCCAGCAGCACATTTCTTATTTCATCATATACATTGAATTTCCCGGCTTTGGGGGTGCCAACATCACAAAAGACAAGCTGCGTGGAAGCAGAGGCGGCGGTGTCCTTCCAGACCTGATAAACGTCCTCAATACAGACATTCAGCTTACTTCCTGTACCATCTGCATCCGGTCGAATCAGGCGCGGGTCAATCGCCATCAAGCGGGCCTCACCGGTCAGCTTCAGCATATTATCTTCTTCCGGCTTTACTCGGCCGGTTCGGATTGCTTCCGCCCGCAGGATAAAATCTGCCATGATTGCCTGCTGTGCGGGGGTCGCTTCCACCGAAACAATCTCCGCTTTACCGCTGCGAACAGCCGGAAGTCCGGGAATATCCAACATATCCGCTGTTTTGATGTCAGCGACCTCACGAAAGACCGCCATCAGTTCAGGGAGATTGTAGAAGCGGACAAAACGATCACGCATCCGATAGCCGCCGCCCTCCGGCTTCAATTCCAGCACAGAGGTTCGTTTGGCAAAATGGGCGATCCAGGTATCAAAGTAGGACCAGCCAAAGCGTTCCAACTCCTGCGGCTGCAAGTACCGCTGCATGACAAATAGCTCGGAAATAGAGTTGCTGATCGGGGTGCCGGTTGCAAATACTACGCCACGCCCCTGATTCGTTTCCTGTAAATACTGGCATTTGAGCAACATATCAAAGGCACGTTGACTGCTTGAGGTTGTAATACCAGCCACATTTCGCAGCTTTGTAAAGACAAAGCAGTTTTTGAAAAAGTGCGCCTCGTCCACCATCATCATATCTACACCGAGCTGCTCAAAGGTCAGCAGATCGTCTTTCTTTTCCTCGGCAGACAGCTTTTTCAGCCGCTCATCCAGATTTTTGCGGAAAATGACCATCTGCTTGACAGACCAATTCTCGCCGTTTTCGCTCTTGATCTCATGGATTGCATTTTCAATATCGTTGATCTGCCGTTCCAGCATAGCGATCTGCCGCTCTGTGGAGATTGGGATTTTCTCAAATTGACTGTGCGCCAGAATCACCGCGTCATATTCTCCGGTGGCGATTTTGGAAATGTAGCGGTTGCGGTTTTTAGGGGTAAAATCCTCTGCGGTGGATACCAAAAGGTTTGCGTTGGGGAAAAAGCGGTAGAACTCTGTTGCCCACTGGCCTACCAGGGGATTGGGAACTACAAACACTGCCTTGTGGATCGCTCCCAGGTTCTTGAGGTACATCCCGGCGGCAATTAAAGCAGCGGTCTTTCCGGCGCCTACCTCATGTGCAGCAAGCCCCGTCCCGGTATAGATGACACGGGCAGCAAAATCAAGTTGATGCTTCCGCAGCTTCATCTCCGTGTTCATGCCGGGGAATACCAGATGGCTCCCGTCAAACTCACGGGGACGAACCGTGTTAAAAGTGTCATTGTAGATTCGCAGAAGCGTATCCCGGCGCTCCGGTTCTTTCCAAACCCAAGACGCAAACGCCTCCTGAATCTGTTGCTGTTTGGCACGGGCAATCATGGTTTCCTGTGCGTTGATTACATATTTAACCGACTTGTTGCCCTTTTCATTGATGTATTCCTGCCGGTCACGGACAGTAGTGGACTGCATATTAAGGCAATCCTCAAAAATCTCATAAGCATTTTTCCGCTTGGTTCCGAAAGTCTGGTTGACCATTACGGAATCCGGTTCCGCATTTTTATTGGTGACACGCCAGGTCGTGGTATAGGAGAAATACTCAATGTCAATGCGGTGCCGGTTGTCGCCGCCCTCGATGACCTTTTCATATCCGCTGGTCTGGAAGGTTTCATACATGAATTGGCGGTAATACTCAATGGGAACCCAGATGGCGCCCATATTCACTTCGATGTCGGCAGGAGTCAGCGGCTCCGGCTGTACTTCCTCCAAAGCCTCTACATTCCGGGCAAAGAGTTCCGGTTCTTCCGCTGCCTTCTGACGTGCGTAGAGCAGTTTATCCCGCACATGACCACTGAGATATTCTTCTGCAAGTTCCCATCCTTCCAGCGGATTACCGTAGTATTTCTGGGGATTGAGATAGATGCGAGTATCCAGCTCTTGCACCAATTCCTGTGGGGCTTTTCCTGTCAGGAAGGACATATAGGGCAGATCCACCCGCAGCTTGTGATTCAGGCAGATTTGAAGGGCATCCTCGGCGGTGTCTGCATGGTTGACCTGACGGAAAGGACGGATGGTGGCTTTGGTGAAGATTGCTGATTTATCCCAACCGGTCTTGTCTTTCCGCTCATCCTCGATAGAGCGCAGCAAGGGGAATTGGTCATCATCAGAAAAAGCAAGGATGTTTCCTTTGCTGTTGATGGCTCCATACTTTGCAACGAAGCGGTCATATACCTGATTGAGTGTGTCCTGTACTTTCTGGAGATCAACCGGGTCATACTCATGGGACTGGATGTTGATAACCTCCAGCAACGCAGTACGGATTTCGCACAATCCCTTGATTCTTTCGGCCTTCATGCCGGTGTAAGGCTGCGGGATCAGCTTATCTTTTTCACAGAAGAAGATCTCGCCATCCCGCACAACATAGGTGAAGTTTTTGGTTCCGGCCGGAGCGTCCTCATACTCTGTATTGCTTTCTTCCGGTTCGTCCGCCTCGATTTCTTCATCCGGCTCTGCGGTAAAACGGGCATACAGGGAGTCAACCGCTTGGGTAAGATGCTGGTTCAGGTCAAAATCTTCCGGGGCAACACAGGCCGTCCCATCTTCGTTGCCGTACATATTCCGGCTGCTCACCATCTCGCCCATGAGCATTTCGGGATTATCTTTGAAATAGCGGTTATAGGCGATCCATTTACTGCGGTCCAGGTCAGTTTCAATCCAGGACGGAAGATTCATGCGATCAAGTTCTATGGTCTGCGCTCTCTTTTTCAAGAAAACAACATCCGCTGTTACATCGGTTCCCGCCAAAGCCTTGAACGCTGTGTTGGGTAGGCGAATGGCGCCGATGAACTCTGCCCGCCGTGCGATATATTCCCGAAGGCTCTCGTCCTTGCGATCCATAATTCCTTTGCTGGTGATAAAGGCAATGATACCGCCCGGTTTTGCAAGGTCCAGGGACTTGATGAAGAAATAGTCATGGATGTACGGGTTCAGGTCATTGTAGCGCCGGTCATAGATTTTAACGGAGTTGAACGGGATATTGCCCAGAATCACATCAAAGCTGTTGTCCTCAAATTTGGTGGCTTCATATCCCATGATGGAAATATCCGCATCAGGATAAAGCTGCTTTGCGATTCTGCCGGTGATGGAATCCAACTCTACGCCAAACAGCTTGCTCCCTTGAAACTGCTCCGGCAGCACAGAATAGAAGTTGCCGGTTCCCATACCGGGGTCCAGGATTTTTCGGTCAGGGCCGCCCTCGAAGCCAAACCGTTCCAGGGCGCGGTAAATGTGCCGGATCAGGTCAGGCTCGGTGTAGTAGGCTGTGATGGTGGAGTTCATGGCCGCCTTGTATTCCACATCAGTCAGCAGGGACTTCAATTCCTGATATTCGTTCTCCCAACCAGAGGCCGTACTGGAGAAAGCGTTGGCAAGCCCGCCCCATCCGACATAACGGGCAAGGATGATTTGTTCTTCCGGTGTCGCTGTCCGCTTTTCCAGCTCAATCTGCTTGAGCAGCTTGATTGCCATGACATTGTTTTTATATTTGGTCTTTGCTCCACTTGGATACAGGTCATAGTCCTCAGAAAAACGGAAGTTGTGTGTGGCGACCTGCGGCGCCGCAGGCGGCTCACGAAGGGGCGCCAGATCAGTGGGGGTGGCTTCATCCATAACAGCGGGCGCCTCTGCTGCTGTACCATCGCCCATTCGTACAAAGGCGCGAATGGGGCGCAGTTCTTCCAGCTCTTTTTCCAGCCGGTATTGCGTGTCCTCCAGATCGTCCATGTCGGCAGCTTCTTGGGGGGAGAGAATAGCCCCACCGGCCAGGCGCCGCACATAAGCGTCAAATTCCCGCGTAATATCTTCAAGGTCATTTTGTACCCGGAGATAGTCGGGATTGGGCTGTTCATCCACCACGGCTTGGTACAGGGCCGAGCCATCCTCGGTCAAATACCCCCATACAATTTCCTCATTGGGATATTGCCCTTGCAGATAGCGGAGCATCTGGGTTGCGATACCTTGACGGCGGTAGTCCTCCAGAACTTCAATCATGCTGATATGGGGCCGCCCCTCAAAAATACTGTACCGGATGGTTCCAACCGTCAGCTCACCTCGGACCGCCTGCATCAGCATATCAATCTGCCCATGATGGGCGTCCAGGGCTTCGTCCAAAATCTGCGTTTCCTCTGCTTCATCGTGTTCCCAGGGAGCCATACGGGTTTCATAATCGTCAATTATTTCTTTGGTTATCCCTTCCGGCTTTTCCGGGAGCAGATCATACAGCTCTCGCATTTTAGCTATCTGTGCATGGATGCTACCCGCCCACAAATGCTTTTTGTGCTGATGGCCTTCACTTAGAAAATACTCGCAGTCCGCTTTAAGGCACCCTAAAAGGCCATATTCAAAACTGTAATCATACGGTTCTGTTTCTCCCTCAAGCGGCTCATCGGTTTCCGGCTCCGGCAGACTGACAACAGGGGTTTCCAGATCGCGACCTTCATCTACCAGGCGTTGCACGACACCGGCAGCCCGCGCCCAGGACAGTTTCGTTTCCTGTGTTTCGCCCTGCTTATCCTGCCATTCGATAGTGACACCTTCACTATTGAACATGGCGTATTTCACGCCCATTTCATCACCGGAGAACCCTTCATAGCCATATAGCTTTTTTAGGAAAGCAGTAAATTCCGATCCGGTGGGGTGGGTCTGGGCAAACTCGTAGATTTGTTCCTTTTTCCCTGCGGTAAGGGGACCTTTCTGCATGACACGCTCAACAAGCAGATCTTCCGTACTCTTTTCCAGGGACAGAAGCGAGAGCTGCTCCGGCTGTTCTTCTTCCACGACCGGAATAGCTTCGGCAGCCGGACGCAAATCCACATCGACTTCTTCATCATTGACCATCATAGAGGCCCGCACCGGCTCATAGCCCTGGCTGCGGATGTTGTTCAGCCAAGTGGCAAAGAATTTGTTGAATCCGTTGATTTTCTTTTCATGTGCGGGGTCGTCGGGATCAGCCTCGTTATAGACACCAATGCCACTGTTCTCATAGCTGAAAGCCCGAAGTGTTCCGGCCTCTTTGTCGATTTGGAAATCCATATAGGGGTCATACATCCGGTCGCCGTTCTGCATATAGTAATGCTCCATGCAGTAATGGGAACCGTATTTATGGTGAATGACCAGAGGGTAGTAGGCTTCTCCGGCCTCCAGCCGCAGATACTCATATTGACCGGACACAATCTCCGGGAACAACTCTTGAAAGCGGCGGAAATTCTTGTGCGCCGTCGTGTTTCCCTTGACGGGCGGCGGTGCAGGCTGCTCCGCTGTATCTGTGGGGAGAGCCGTTTCGGGGGCCTCCACAATAGCATGGGGATTCTCGTCAGGAACGGATGCAGGCTCGTCACCGGCTGCTGGTGTGTCGTTTTCCATTTGAACAATCGCCTGTGGCTTGACCGGTTCCACTACGGTTTCTCCGGCTTCATAGGCAACAGAATCCAGGACATAATCAAAATCCGCTTCTCCGATGGTCATTTGCCGGTGAGGATCGCCCATTTCATCAACTTCATCAGGGATGTTATAATCTCCGATGGGATCAGGCTGCTCCTCTACGACAGGATTGGGATAGTCGCCGTCCTCGATCATGGCGTCCAGTAAAAACGCCAGTCCGTTCCAGGGAATGTAGGTATAGCCTTCATCAAAGAAAAATGAAATGCCATCCTCACCATGTAGCCGGGTACGATAGAGAAGATCGCCCTGATATTCACGGTCGCCATAGGGAGTAAAGAGAGCCGCAATCTGCCGCCCTTTGTCTGACCAGTCTGGATTAAGCGGCGGTTCTGACAATACGCTGCGAACCGCGCTGTGCAGTTCTGAGGGGTATAGGTTGGTGCTGGTCAGGATGTACTCATAATTGCGCCGGACTTCTGCATCGGTAAAATGGCGTGTCGGTTGTTCCGCAGGAACAGAAAAAGAGCCGTCCTTTTCAGACGGCTCTCCCACAGGTGCGGCGCTTGGCGCCACTTCTGTATTTGGATGTTCTTCGGTCAGCGGGGAATCAGGACTACGCTCTGGAG
>ERZ860668.2341-NODE-2341-length-10272-cov-2.568954_pt1 | contig 10272 bp, 10 predicted proteins | sample MGYA00510062_ERZ860668 | MGnify/ENA primary metagenome ERZ860668 (study PRJEB30046, sample SAMN00715258) | human gut metagenome | study: EMG produced TPA metagenomics assembly of the A metagenome-wide association study of gut microbiota in type 2...
ATGACGTATACTTTGGTCTCTGACTCGGAAGCAAACCTGAAAGAAGGTAAGATTGCAGTCAGCACTCCGATTGCGCAGGGGCTGATGGGGAAAAAGGTAGGCGACATTGTGGAAATTAAAGTCCCATCCGGTATGATGAGTTTTGAAATTATGGATATATCGATTTAATAATATAACATTATGGCATCTATATTCAGTCGAATTGTGGCGGGTGAGATCCCTTGCCATAAAGTAGCGGAAGACGAAGAGTTTTTCGCTTTTCTGGACATCAATCCGGTTGCGGCCGGCCATACGCTGGTGATTCCGAAAAAAGAGATCGATTATATTTTCGACATAGAAGATCCTATGCTCGGACGTATGATGGCATTTGCCAAACGGGTGGCCCGTGCACAGGAAGCTGTTATTCCTTGTAAGCGGGTCGGTTTGGCCGTGATGGGACTGGAAGTTCCTCATGCGCATATTCATTTAATTCCGATTCAGAAGGAGTCGGATATGTATTTTGGTGGAAAGAAAATGGAGGTTACTCAGGACGTGCTCGCAGACACTGCTGCACAGATAAGAAATGCCTTTAAATAAATGAGGTAAAGTCTTTTTGGTATAAAAACTTTATGTATATTTGTGACCGCTTCTTCCTCTGTATGATAATATTGAGAGGAAGGAAGCGGTTTTTTTATAAAGATTCATTAGTGGTTTTTACTCATAAATTTGTTAACCTTAGAAGAAAGGCCCTCCTTGTGAAAGGACGGCCTTCTTTTTTAAACACACAATCATTGTAATATGCAATTTAATTGGGGATTTTCTTAATCGACTTTGGTTATGGAACTGCTCCCGACATTGCCGTCCCCGAAAACCTTGTTTGTATGGCAGGAGCATAAAAGCCCTGCCATGAGTGTGAATACCAGTATGAATATGATCTTTTCATGATTCTGTTGTTTATTATAGACTATATATTGAAGAAATTGCTCCAGGGAAATGTGCTCCATCCGTTTATTCCGGTCTGATAGACATAGAAGAAACATAATATTACGGATACAAACCATAAGATCAGCAACGTCCATTTTGCAGTGTCAGGCAATGGCTTTGCTTTGAACAGTTGCATGCAGATTGCATATACGAGGGCGAAGATCGGAATGCCGATTAACAAAATGAAATCGATGCATCCCATGATGGTCAGCGAAATAGGCGCTCCTGATATCAGGTCGGCCCCGAACGGTGACAATTGATATAGGAAACCTGTACCTCCGACAATAAGAGCAAAGGTGACGACAACCAAAATAAAAGCGGCAAGCAGTAATGGCGGTAGCAGGATGATCCCGATCAGTATGGCCAGGAATTTGAGGATGAAACCTACCACTCCGACAAACAAATCTGCCAGTTTTTGCAGAAAGCTTCTCGGCTTGTCGGAACTCATATAATCATTTACATTATTGCTGACCTTTTCGAAACCATCTGTAACCGTTTTGCCTATGTTTTCGAGGGTGACACTTTGCCCGCGCATCATCAGCTTGTCGGCTGCGGTCCGTGCCAACGGCATTACCAGCCATAATATAAGGTATAGGATAATGATCGGTGCATAAGGAATGAAAAGCAGGATGATCATGGCAAGGCGCACAGCCGTCACGTCCCATCCCGTATAAGCGGCGATACCACCGGCTACACCTCCCAATACCCGGTTATCCGGATCGCGCATCAGCTTTTTCGGGCCTCTGGGGATCTCCTCTTCCTGGAAAGCTTGTGCCTTGGCTTCTTCCTTGTATTCTTTTTCTTCTTCGCCTTCGAACAATTCTTCCGGCTTGCCCATGCGTTTGATTACCTCTTCGACATGTTCGATCGTGATCACTTCATGCCCCAATCGAACCCGCTCATTGAACAGTTCGGAGATACGCATTTCAAAATCGTTCATAATCTCTTCCGAACCTTCTTCCTTGCGGAAGTGGATGCGGAGGTTTGCCAGATATTTATCGAGCAGTTGGTATGCATCTTCGTCAATGTGGAAAACCGTTCCTCCCAAATTAACTGTCAGTGTCTTCTTCATTGTTTTCTGATTTTAATTGTTTCTGATGTGGTTGATTGTATCGTTCAGCTCCTGCCAGGATGTTTCCAGTTCACCGAGGAATTCTTCTCCTTTCGGGGTAAGTTGGTAATACTTGCGAGGCGGTCCTTGAGTAGATTCTATCCACTGGTAACTTAATAGTTCACTATTCTTTAATCTTGTCAACAGAGGATATAGGGTACCTTCCACAACAATCAATTTAGCTTCCTGTAACTTCTGGATAATGTCAGAGGTATACGCCGGCTCTTTTTTGAGAAGCAATAGAATGCAATATTCCAATGTTCCCTTTCTCATTTGTGATTTTACGTTCTCTGCATTCATTTTTATTTTGTTTTACGCTACAAATATATGTATTGCCTATGTACTATGCAATACATACTACTATGTTTATCCTAATTTAACATTAATATTGCACAAATCCGACGTTTTTGTGTAAAAAAGAGGCTAATCTCATGACAAATAGAATAGAAAACAGTACTTTTGCAGGAGCAATTCAAAACAAAGAATTATGATTTACTACCATTATGCCGAGTTGGTTCATCGACAGGCAGAAAAATATGGTTCCCGTACTGCATTGAAATATCGTGATAATGCAACTGGGAAATGGTTAAAAATATCTTGGAAGGAATTCTCTGAAAAAGTTATGCTTACGGCTAAGGCAATGGCCGAATTCGGGATAGGAGTACAGGAGAATATCGGGGTTTATTCACAGAATATGCCGCAATGCTTTTATACGGATTTCGGGGCATATGCGAATCGTGTGGTCTCTATTCCGATGTACGCGACGAATTCTCCGGGGCAGATCGAGTATATAATCAATGATGCTCATATACATACATTGTTTGTTGGCGAGCAGTTGCAGTATAATAATGCATTCAAGGTGCAGAAAGAATCCCAATACCTGAAGCGCCTGGTCGTGTTTGATCAGGCTGTCAAGTTGAATCCGGAAGACAAGACCTCGATTTATTTTGACGATTTCCTGCGGCTGGGCGATAATGCGCATGCCGAGACAACGGTGAAGATCCGTATGAACGAAGCGGTGCCGGAAGACTTGGCTACCATAATATATACTTCCGGGACGACCGGCGAGTCCAAAGGGGTCATGCTCCATCATTCCAATTATCTGGAAGCTATGCGTATCCATGATATCCGCCTTCCGATGGTAACGGATAAGGATCTTTCCATGTGTTTCCTGCCGCTGACTCATATTTTTGAAAAAGCGTGGTCTTACTATTGTCTGCATAAGGGAGTGACGATTGCGATCAACCAAGATCCTAAAATGATTCAGAAGACATTGCCGGAGGTGCATCCTACGTTGATGTGCAACGTTCCCCGTTTTTGGGAGAAGGTATATGCAGGCGTGCATGAAAAGATCAACTCGTCGTCTCCCACCATGAAGAGAATCTTTTTGGATGCTATCGAGACCGGGCGCAAGTATAACCTGGAATATAAAAATAAGGGCATCTCGGCTCCTTGTGGGTTGAAGCTGAAGTTCGAAATGTATAATAAGACCGTTTTCAATTTGTTGAAACGGGTGTTAGGGATCGAACGCGGCCGTTTTTTCCCGGTGGCCGGTGCGCCGCTTTCGGATACAGTCAATGAATTTTTGCAGTCTGTCAATATTCCGATTGTGTATGGCTACGGTTTGAGCGAGACGACGGCAACCGTCTGCTTCTATCCTGAAATCGGATTCCAGTTCGGCTCGATCGGCGATGTCATGCCGGATGTACAGGTGCGAATCGATCCGGAGAATAGCGAAATCCTGGTAAAAGGCAAGACTGTGATGTCCGGCTACTATAATAAACCGGCTGAAAATGAAAAGGCGTTTACGGAAGACGGTTATTTCCGTACGGGAGATGCCGGAAGGATGGAAGGAAACACGTTGTTCTTCACCGAACGTATCAAGGATTTGTATAAAACATCGAATGGTAAATATATCGCCCCACAGGCAATTGAAATGGTTATGAGCGGTGATCAGTATATCGAACAGATTGCCGTTATCGGCGACCAGCGTAAGTTTGTCAGTGCGTTGATTGTTCCCGCTTATTCGTTATTGGAAAAGTATGCCGAAGAAAAGGGGCTGGCTGTCGGTAGCCGGGAAGAGCTTGTTCGGAATAAGGAAGTCCTTCGCCTGATCGAGACACATATCGAGGAAAATCAGAAGAATCTGGCTTCTTATGAGAAGATCAAGCGTTTCACCTTGTTGTCCGAACCCTTTACGATGGGGTCTGAACTGACGGATACGCTCAAGCTCCGCCGTTCAGTTATTTTGAAGAAATACGCGGATTCGATCGAGAAGATGTACGAAGAAGCTTCAAACCTTTCCTGATCGTCCTTGATAAACGCACCGATGACAAAAGCCCGACGGAAATAAACTCCCCGTCGGGCTTTTGTCATTTCGGTAGAAAAAAGAGGTGTCTTATGTACAAATAGAAATGTTAAAAAATATTACCCTTGCTACTAATTCTGAATATATGGGGTAGTAATCCGATTTATATGGGGTAGTAGTGACATTTTGATAGTCAGGAAAATTGAGTATCTTTGCCGGACAAATTTAAAAACAAGAATTTTTATGATCACATCAGACCAACTACACAATGTGTTGGAGCGCGAGCAAGCGCTGAGGGGGTATCTTTGACATAGATGGTAAAACCATCCAGTTAGAAGAGGAAGAGTTACGCACTCATGATCCCGGTTTCTGGGAAGATGCCAAACGGGCGGAAGTCCAGATGAAGAAAGTAAAAGAACTGAAAAAGTGGATCGAACTTTACAACGAGGTTCATGCTGCAGCGGAAGAATTGCAGTTGGCTTATGATTATGTAAAAGAAGGGATTGTCAGCGAAGAAGAAGTTGACGAGGCTTATGGCAATGCCATCCAGTTGGTGGAAAGCCTGGAGTTTCGCAATATGTTGCGCCAGGAAGCCGACCAGATGAGTTGTGTGCTGAAGATCAACTCCGGTGCCGGCGGTACGGAAAGCCAGGACTGGGCATCCATGCTGCTCCGTATGTATACGCGTTGGGCGGAGGCGAACGGATATAAGATTTCCGTAGCCAACTACCAGGAAGGGGATGAGGCTGGTATTAAAACAGCGACTCTCAACATCGAAGGCGACTATGCTTACGGATATTTGAAGGGCGAAAACGGCGTGCATCGTCTGGTACGTGTGTCTCCTTATAACGCGCAAGGTAAGCGAATGACTTCATTTGCTTCTGTCTTTGTCACCCCGCTGGTCGACGATACGATCGAGGTGAAGATTGATCAGGCGGCTATCTCTTGGGATACTTTCCGTTCGGGAGGTGCCGGTGGGCAGAACGTGAACAAGGTGGAGTCCGGAGTGCGTCTGCGCTATCAGTTTAAAGATCCTTACACGGGCGAAGAAGAAGAAATCCTGATCGAGAATACGGAAACCCGCGACCAGCCTAAGAACCGGGAGAATGCGATGCGCCAATTGCGTTCAATCTTGTACGACAAGGAATTGCAACATCGTATGGAAGAACAGGCAAAGGTGGAAGCGGGAAAGAAAAAGATCGAATGGGGTTCTCAGATCCGTAGCTACGTGTTCGACGACCGTCGTGTGAAAGACCATCGTACCAACTACCAGACCTCCGACGTCAATGGTGTGATGGATGGCAAGATAGATGATTTCATCAAGGCTTACCTGATGGAATTCGGGGCAGAAGAAACTGCAGAAAAGTAAGTATTCATGGGACGCAGATGGTGCAGAAGACACTGGCTGCGCCCCGCTTTCTTCTCTTGCTTGAAGAGTCTTCCCCATGCTTCCTCTTTCTTTCAAAGAGTGATTATATCCTTACTTTAGACGAAGATCCGGATGCTGATTATAATGGAATAAAAAGGATAAATGCATTACAATGGATGATGGCTTAAAAAGAGAAGTTTTTCTGTGAACATTTGCATATCTCGATTATAAATCGTAATATTGCACCCGATTTCAGAGCAGTACTCTGAGCAGGTCCTATAGCTCAGTTGGTTAGAGCACCTGACTCATAATCAGGGAGTCCTTGGTTCAAGCCCAAGTGGGACCACTTTTATAAACCTCCAATTATCTAACACATAGATGGTTGGAGGTTTTATTTTGTCTGAATTGTTTGCTAAATTAATTTCGGTATGATCCATGATCCGTTCCCCGGAATGCGTTGTTCCTCCTTACCCAAAGTATGCAGGCCAAAGAGCAAGCTGCGCATGCCATAAAGACAATGCCCGCTGTGGCCATCGTATCGCCTAGCCCGACTAAAGGGGATACCAATCCTCCGAACCCGAACCCGACCGCACCCAATAAAGCTGAAGCTGTGCCGGCATGTTCGCGTTCGCATTCCATTGCCAAGGCGGTGGTTGAGGTGAAAGAAAAGCCCATCATGAAAAGTAGAGCAATCAGCAATCCCTCGTATATCCAGAAATTACAATTTAGGTTCATGGCTATACATACGATAGCGGAAAGGATAAGCATACCTATGCTGCTGGCGAATGTACTGTTTTCCGGCTGGCGGAATCTGACGGATAAGCCGGCGGCTAACCCGATCGCAACTGCATTGGCTGCGAAGCAGATGCTGAACCCGAAAGCGGAAAACCCGTAATATTTCTGCACAATGAAAGGAGAAGAAGCTATGTAAGCAAACAGCACACCTTGTGCGAATCCGAATTGAAGGACGTAGGCCACATAACGCCGGTTTCGCAATACACGGCCGAAACTGGCAAATACGTTACGCCATTTTGTTGCCTTGCGTCGTTCTTTCGGTAGCGATTCTCGGAATAGCCGGCATCCTAATAGCAGGATGATTCCTAATGCCAGTAACACCCAGAAGATCCCTTTCCAGCCGATCCCTTCCGTCAATCCTCCTCCGATGGCGGCTACGGGAGCGACTCCATTGATGGCCCCGATGATCGCAAGTGTCTTTGCCAACTCCTTACCGGTGAACATGTCTGTCGCGACAGAACGGGAGATTACGATACCGCCGGCACCCGCAATCCCTTGTAGCAAACGCAGCACTACAAATATCTCGATAGTGGGAGCAAAGATGCAGCCTATCGTGGCAATAATAAAAAGATACATGGCAGCCAACAATGGTGAACGACGCCCGTACTTGTCACTTAGCGGTCCGAAAAAGATTTGTCCTGTCGCTAGTCCGATCATACTGGCTGTCAAACCCAATTGTACCAATGATGGTGTTGTCCTGAAATATTCTCCCATTGAAGGCAGGCTGGGGAGATACATATCGGTGACAAACGGCCCGAATGCCGTCAACATCCCTAACAGGGTAAGGAGAAAAAGTTTGGAGTTCCCATTGTTACTTTGTATGTCAATCATCTTTTTTCTTTTTTATCTGATAAAACATGCAAAGGTACATTCAAACGGGTAAGTACGATTGTCTAAAATATCAGTTTCTTTGGTTATTATCGGTAGCTTTTCAATACCGGATTCCCACTTCTTCATCTTCCCATTTGTCACAAAATACGGAAACGGGAAAATTGTTTTTATTATATTTATATGTATATGTAACGGAGGAGCGGTTCCCCTCGCTGTTTTCAGATGTGATCTTCGTTATATTATGGTGATGGTTCAAGAACTGAACATTCTTAAAGTCATAGGAGTAGACATGGTTATAATACCACCAGCCTAAGAACCACATGGGAAATTCCAAATGGCTGATACTGCCGGAGGCATTGTCGTATTCATACGTGTATTTTACTAGCAGGTTGGATTCATTGTCGTATATTTCCTGTCTGAGCAGTTGCCGGGTGGCAGGATCGAAAGTCAGAAAGGCATATCGGTCGCCTTCCTTGATCTGTTTTTCTCCATTTGCCCCCTGTTGGAAAATACCGGTGAAGGAAACTTTGATGGGTAAACCGTTTGCATCGAGTGCTACCTCTTCTCGATAATCTATGTCCATCGACGGTTCACCACCGTGACTGATCTTGTAAGTCTTGTCTCCGGTTTTGGCAAAATGTACCCAGGCATGCCCGTCGGCTACATCTTTAGGAGGCGTGTAGGATATGCTGACAAATTCTCCGTCTTCATAATTGAAGTGAGCCGCTTGCCCGTCCGGATATTGGATCCCGGCAAACTGGTTGCCGGAGTAGGCGAATGAGGCGGTAACCTGCCCGTTTGAAAGAAGGACACTGGGCCGCCCATCTATGCCTGTCAGCTTGATGTCGTCATTATCACTGCAGGAAGATAGATACAATCCGGCCATCAACAAGATAGCGGATGAAATAGTCGAAAGTAACTTGTTCATAATAATATCTGGTGTTTGTTTCTAATATGATGAATGGGGAGGAAAAAGGGTTGCATCATCCTGTCTATTTTCTTTGCGGATGTTTATAATTTGCTATTTTTGTAGAATGCTATAACCATCCGGTGGCTCGGATATAAAAAAGTAAGAAAATGGAAAAAGCGAATGTTACTTTGTATACGGTCATCGGAGATCCTAACCGTATCGTGAAAGCAATTCAGGAACGTTTTAAAGAGATGGCCGAAGAGTTAGTCTGCGAAGATGAAACGGTCGACCTGACTTTACCGGATGGAACGCATGTTATCTTCTCGATCAAGCACCGGCGAAGCAAGCCGGATTTTATTGCTTCCCATACATCCGGTATGGCCAATTATTTTTCGCAGGTGAAGACGCTGTTAGCTGAACTGAAAGAAAATGTCTTGTGTCAGATACGTGTGTTCAACTGTGTGACGGGTATCACTTTCGATCTGAACGACAATGAAGATCGGACGAACTATATCCTGAACCGTTTGTTTGAGATTGCCGGAGACGTGAACGGTTTTCTGCTCTATCCGAGCATGCAGATCTTTACCGGTGAAGGAAAACTTCTCTTCTCTGCCAAAGGCGAAAGCCAGTTGACCGAGTTTATCCCGGTCGGGAATGCCGATTTTCTGGACGGGAACCGCCCGGAAGAAACTCAGGCAGATGTGGAAAGACGTTTGCGTTCTATCGCGTTGCTTGAAGAGAAGCATATTCCTTATATGGAATATTTGCGTAGCGAAGTATTGGAAAGCGAAGCCCGTTTGAGAAGCCGGAAGGAGATAGTGCAACGAGCCGCCGCATTGTTTGCCGTAGCCGTCTATTCGGAAGTCATACTCTCGGAAGGCTCGGGACGGGAAGAAGCTCTGTTCTATTTTAAAAAGATGGAACAATTGTACAAGATAGAATCTTACTTGTCACCGGCCGAAGCCGCTTATATCGATAATCCCGATCCGGAAGAACAAGAGTGCATTCAGTTCGGATGGCGCTACGAATGTGCAGGTGTCTTGCTTTGGGCGGCAGGCATTGTAGATGATTTACCCTATCCGTCCGAGATTATCGATGTCCCTGTCTTGGCTGCTATTTTCTGGCAACATAAAGGCTGCTCTGAATTGCTTTCAAAAGGTTTTCCCCGTTCGCAGTCCGAAATATTGGATGCTGCCGATATTACACTTCGGTATGATTGGGCTTGTGTGGAAGCACGAATTCATGGAAAAGAAGCTCCGGCTTCGTTGAACGGGGGTGTTGTCATGGAACGGCATTATACCTTTAACTGGATTATCGGAGCGAATGGCGGTGCAGGCTGGGATGATATCCAGCCGAATACATGATGTATGATCATCTGCCGTTCACTACGAAATTCCGTATCTGGCATTCCGTACCCTGTGAGGCGGGGTTCTTCTTTTTTGATATACGGAGAACCAGTTTGTGATCCATGTCTTTCAGTTCCGTTTCTAGCATGTAGACCCAGGGGATATAAAGATTGTGGCTCCATTCAGTGAAAGTATCCAGTTCTTTGAACGGGGCGCCGTCGACACTATATTCCAAAATTCCTGCAGAAGGTCCGCTGACGCAGAAGATGCCGATCGCTTTTCCTTGGAAATCCAGTGTTAGTCGGTCTCCTGGACGTGTAGCTTCTAACATAGGAACATCGACAAAGCCGTTCCGCTTGCCGGCCTTGTTGTCGGGATGCCAGTTGTCTACTAATTTCCAACCTTTGTTTAAGTGGGCTTTTTCGAGAGCAATGAAATCTCCGTTATAATAACTGTAGGGATCCAGTGGCTTGGCGGGAATTTCGTGTGCCTCGATCGTTCCTGCCGGTGAAACTCCTTTCCACATCTCATCGAAAAGGTGGCCGATGGCAGCAGCATAAAATTTATGTCCGAAAGGTTTCGGATGAGTGCCGCCGAAATCGTCCCAGGTAAACTCGCCGTCTTGCATTCGTTCACCGA
>ERZ860668.2347-NODE-2347-length-10247-cov-8.798175_pt1 | contig 10247 bp, 6 predicted proteins | sample MGYA00510062_ERZ860668 | MGnify/ENA primary metagenome ERZ860668 (study PRJEB30046, sample SAMN00715258) | human gut metagenome | study: EMG produced TPA metagenomics assembly of the A metagenome-wide association study of gut microbiota in type 2...
CGCCGATGTACATTTCGCCCTTGGAGATCTCCTCCAGACCGGCGATCATGCGCAGGGTGGTGGACTTGCCGCAGCCAGAGGGGCCGACGAAGATGATGAACTCCTTATCCTGGATCTCCAGGTTGAAGTCGGTAACAGAAGGAGCAGTAGCGCCCGGGTAGATCTTGTAGATGTGCTGGCAGCTAATCGAAGCCATAGGTCATTGCCTCCATTAAAATTTTTCTATATTACGGCACCTTGACGGTGCACGCTCTCGTTGGTATTATAATAACAGATAACTTTGTGATATAAAATAGCATTTTATTGATTTGAGGTGTCAGATATTGCTTTATGATTGGACAAGCACCGCAGCCCTTGGCGTGGTGCGGGATATCCAGCCCAAAGAACCCCTGACCCTGACCGGCGAGGGGCTGTGGGTCTGCCTGATCTCCAGCGGCAGATGCACTGCCAGCCTGACCGATGCCTCGCCCTCCCCGGCGGGCAGCGCACTGATCCTGCCGCCCCAGAGCGCGGCGGCGGGCCATCTGGTGCTGAGCCGCGCCCCGTTGACCCTGACCCCGGAAGGGGAGAGCCACCTGCTCTGCATCCAGCTGACCGGGCAGGCGGCGCTGCCGTTCCTGGCCCGGGGCGAGACCTGCCCCGCCGCCGCAGAGCTGCTGGGCCGCCTTGCCGCCGAGGCCGATACACCCCGCAGCCGGGCTGCCAGCCAGCTGGCCTTTGCCCTGCTCTGTGAGCTTGCGGGGGCCGACAGCGCCGCCCCGCCCCTGCCGCCGCTGGTGGAGGCCGCCATTGAGGATATCCGCCAGAACTACGCTGGCCTGTACGGCGTGGAGGAGCTCAGTGAGCGGCTGGGGGTTTCCAAGAGCCACCTTGTCCGCACTTTTACCGCCGCCGTGGGGGTGCCCCCGGGGCGCTACCTGACCACCGTGCGGGTGGAAGCCGCCATGCGGCTGCTCCTGCACCGGGAATACACGCTGGATGTCATTGCCAGCCTGTGCGGCTTCTCAGGGGCCAACTACCTGTGCCGGGTGTTCAAAAAAGAGACCGGCCAATCCCCCGCACAGTGGCGGGCCTTGGCCGGTCAGACAGCGCGGCCCCTCAGCCCGGCAGAAAGCCAGCGGGAGCAGGCACTGTATATTTAAAATGTTCAGGAGCCGGGGCAGCACCCGGCTCTTTTCCGTGGAGGCGTTCAGCCGCACACAGACTGCGGGCGCTTGAGCAGGAACACCGTCAGGGCCAGCGTGATGGCCTCGGCGGCGGGGAAGGCCGACCACACGCCGTTCATGCCGAACAGGGCGCTCAGGATCAGCGAGCAGGTGACGATGGCGGCCACGCCCCGGCTGACCGAGGTGATGGTGGCCTCGGTGGGGCGGTTGACCGCACCCAGATAGCCCGCCGCAACAATATTGCAGCCTGCAAAGAAGTAGCCCAGGAAGTAGATGCGCATACCGCTGTGGGCATATTCGGCCATCAGAGCAGAGTTCTCGCTGTTGAAGAGGGCAACAAAGGTATCGGTAAAGCCAAACACGGCACCGTACAACACCGCCGCCAGCGCCAGCGCAGTGCCGCAGCCCAGCAGAAGCAGCCTTTTTGCCCCGGCCATCTCATTTTTGCCGTAGCACTGGCTGATCAGAGGCTGTGCACCCTGGGCCACGCCGTTGAAGATGGCTGTTGCCACCAGCGCAAAGTTTGCCACCACGCCGTAAGCGGCCACGCCCACGTTGCCCGCCAGCCGGAGCAGCAGGAAGTTGAACACGGTGGTGGTCACGGCAGAGGAGAGCTCCCCGACAAAACCGGAGATGCCCAGCTGGCAGCTCTGCACCAGCAGCCGGGCCGAGGGAGCCTGCCGGACAAAGGTGAGCGTGTTGCTCTTTTGAAAGAAGTGGCGGCTGCAGATGGCGATGCTGAGCACCGGCGAGATGGCCGTTGCCAGCGCCGCGCCGGGCAGGCCCAGCCCCATGGGGAAGATGAAGATGTAATCGAACACCACATTGAACAGGCTTCCGCTCAGGGTGGCCACCATGGCAAGGGACGGGTCGCCGTCGTTGCGGACGAAGGCCGAGAAGATGTAGTTGCACATGAAGAAGGGCGTGAACAGCAGGAAGATGCGGGTGTAGTTCAGGCCCAGGGCCACGATGTCCGCATCGCCGCCCATGAGCTGCAGAAGCGTGCCCGGGCAGAACGCGCCCGCCAGCATGAACGGGATGGCGATCAGGCAGGCGCAGAGGATGGCGTTGGAAAAATACCGCTGCGCCCGCGCCTCGCCCTGCGCCTGCAGGATGGCGTACCGGGTGGCCGCACCCAGGCCGATCATCGAGCCGAAGGCAAAGATCAGATTGTACATGGGCAGGCAGAGGTTCAGCAGGGTCACGCCGTCGGTGCCCGCCGCCTGGGCGATGAAATAGGTGTCGGCCAGAATATAGCACGATGTGCCGATCAGACCGAAAATATTCTGCGACACATACTTGAAGAACTGCTTTGTCAGGTTCATGGATGCTTCCTTTCCGCAGGGAGAGTAGGGGAGTAAAACGTAAAAACGACTACTACTATATCATAAAACTTGGCATATTTCAACGAAAAAACGAGGAAACACGCCGCCATTCCCCAAGCGGAACACTTCTCCCCGGGGCGATGCTGCTATCCGAAAATGTCATACAGATACTTCCTCTTTTGTGCAACTCGCCAAAGATGATTTTGGGTTATTGACAAAAAAAAAAAAAAAGTTTTATGATTTTTATGTAAGATGCCACATAAAAACAGAAGAATCGGCAAACCAGCCGAAAGGCTGCGGCGCAAAGCTACAGGGCCTGTAATATGGCAGCCAGCTGCACATCCCAGAAGTTTTCTCAGAGCGTCACACCAGCCTTTCGGGGCCGGTGCGGCGCTTTTCTGTTTGCGGTGGGTGCAGAGAAGAGTAATTGGGGACAATACGAAAAGGAGGATTTTTATGAAAAAACGATTGCTCAGCATGATACTGGCCCTCAGTATGATGCTGACCATTCTGCCAGTAAATGCCATAACGGCGTTGGCAGCGAATGATTCTTGCGATGCAAATCTTACTTATAAACTGACTTCAAACACAGATGATCCAGATACATATACTCTAACCATCGGCGGCGAAGGAGCAATGTATGACTATAGCAGTTCTTATACTACTGTACCATGGAATGCCCAAAAAAGCGGAATCACCTCCGTCGTGATTGAAGATGGAGTCACTTCAATCGGTTATAAAGCCTTTGAAGATTGTTCCGCTTTGAAGTCTGTCAGCGGCATGAAAGGTGTCACCTCGCTCGGAAAGTGGGCATTCTATAAATGTACATCCTTGGAAAGCTTTGTGATTCCAAGCGGAGTGACAAGCATTCCAGATTGTCTATTCTATGATTGTTCGAAACTGAATAGCGTTACCATTCATGACCAGGTAACATCAATCGGTTCTTCGGCCTTTTTTGGTTGTTCTATACTGAAAACCCTTTCCATTCCGGACAGCGTGAAAACCATTGGCTATTATGCGTTTGGTGCATGCAACAAGTTGGAAACTATCAATATTCCTGATGGAGTAACCGAGATTCCCTCGCATGCTTTTTCGTCCTGTTATGCCTTGAAAAAGCTTGATATTCCACAGAGTGTAACAAAGATTGGAGACGGAGCTTTTAATGGCTGTACAAGTTTGGGCAAGGACAGTGATGGAACAATTGCTATTCCTGCCAACGTGACAGCCATTGGTTCGGAAGCGTTTCGTGGGTGCTCTGCGTTAACCAGTCTGGCACTTCCGCAAACTGTAACCAGTATTGGAGATACTGCATTTCAGGGATGTTCCAATCTGGAAACGATCAATATTCCTTCTGGTGTAAAAGCGATAGAACATGACACATTCCGTGGCTGTGAAAAGCTGAAAGATGTTACCATTCCAGCCGATGTTACATCCATTGGAAATAGTGCCTTTGAGGCATGCAAAACCTTCAAGAATATTAAAATTCCTGAAGGAGTAACTACAATCGGCGCAAGTGCATTTAAGGATTGCGCCCAATTGGAAACGGTCGTAATTCCAAGTACAGCAACCAATATTTATGGTTCTGCATTTAAAAATTGCCCGCAGTTGAAAAGCCTTGTATTTCCAATAGGAACCACACAAATCTGGGGTAGTGTTCTGAGTGGTTGTAAAAATCTTGAAAGTGTTACGATTCCGGAAGGGGTCACTGGGATTGGGAGCAATGCATTTTATGACTGTAGCCAAAAATTGAATAGCGTGAAGCTCCCCAGCACCTTGCAGACGATTGGCTTTCAGGCATTCTACGACTGTGACCAATTAAGTGAAATCACAATTCCGAAGAGCGTCACATCCATTGGGCAATCCGCTTTTGGAAGTTGCACAAACCTAAAAAGTGTGATGCTTGCCAAGGATTCCGTTCCGACGATTGCAAAATATGCATTTTCCAATTGGGGCGGAAAAAAGAAAATCTACTATCCGGACTATAAAGCCGGATGGATTGCTCAAAACGCTGCAGAAAAAATAACCGACCTAAAAACTGATGGTGTAACCATAAGCACTGGCGGCGACTCGAAGGATGTTGATATCTGTTACCTTTGTGATGTAACCTTTGATGCCAACGGTGGAACGCTGGCCAGTGGTGCACCTGCAAAAACGCAGGTCTACCGTACAGAAATGGTCACAAATACCAAGGCCAATGACCTGACAACAGTTGATGACCCGAGTAAACCGGAGTGCAGCTTTATTGGTTGGTATACCAGCCCGATGCCGCAGGAAGGTGAAGCAGCATTCAGTCTTGCAGGCACACCGGTCGATCCGCAAACGGAAGATGGCAATCTAACCCTTTATGCGGTATATACCACAGCCCCTGAACACGCTACCGTTACGATCAGTGGTCTGGAAAATAATGCAACGCTAATAAAAGGAAACGAGCAGCAGTTTACCGTTACCATTGACCCCAAAGATGATACTGGGAACGGTAACCTGACCTTTGAATTTACCAATCATGAGACCCTGTACCATCAAAAAGCAGATGGCAGCTGGGAAGAAGTAACCGGCAATACTCTGAATGTTGGTCTGGCGGACGGTCCGCAGAAGTTCAAGTTCACTCCTTCCACTACCGGTTCCAACAAGCTGACGGTTGGCGTAAAAGCCGATAGTAACACCACTGGCATCGCCAATACTGCAGATGTAAGCTTTACGGTGCGTGACTCCATACCTGCCACTGTTACCATCAGCGGCCCCACCGATAACACTGTCAAGGCTGGCGAGGGCAGTGATGTCTTTACGGTCGCTGCCGATAAGGGCGATACCGATGCCGCAAAGGCAAAGTTCGACTTTGCGGGCGGCAAGGTGCAGTACAGAACAGGTGATACCGAAGAATGGCTCGACCTGACCAGCAATGAGCTGAGTATTGACGACCTGACCGGTAAGCAGTTCCGTGTTGTACCGGATGCAGATGCTGTTACAGCCCAAAAGACCCTGACCGTAAAGTTGATGGATGCAGGCGGCAATGAAATTGCTGGCGCAGGTGACAGCAAAACCTTTGATGTGACAGCCCGTGTACATGCAACGGTTGAGATCAACGAGCTGAACGGCAAGACCATTAAACAGAACAAGCCCTATACCTTTACTGTGACTGTGACCGCCCATGATGACAGCGGAGAAACCACGCTCAAGTTTGACAATGTTGCAGGGCTGACCTATAACAATGCTACTGTGACGGATGCAGGCGTGACGGTTACGCTGACCAAAAATCAGAGTGAGACCCTGAACTTTACCTTGACCCCGAGCGAAACTGGCAGCAAGAGCCTGAAAGCAGCGCTGAGCAATGGTGCGGCCAATACGGCAGATTATACTGTAAGTGAGTATGTGAACGCCGAAGTTAAGATCGATGGCCTGAGCGGAACCGTTGAGACGGATACGGAGAAGGAGTTTACCGTTACCGTAACCGCTAACGATGACGCAGGCAAGAACGTGACCGCAAAGGCTGGCTTTACCGGCCCGGCAGGTGCGACCATCACACTGAAAAAAGTGCAGTATCGTTTCGGCGACAGTGGTGAGTGGCAGGATGGAATGCAGGAATTGAATGGCATGAATCTGGATATCAACAGCCTGGAACTGCCTTTTAATTCTCTGCCGAACATTACTTACAAACTTACTGTAACCTTTGCCGAAGCTGGTAACTACAAGTTTGATGTGTCTCTGACAAAGAGGGATGCTGCGGAAGCATTTACTTCGGACAGTGCAGAGGTTGCCGTGACCAAGAAGGAAGAGCCTGTTACTCCCGGCGGCGGCAGCACTGGCGGCGGTGAGAAACCAGGCGAGAATCCCGGCGGTGGCAATACCGGTGATGGCGGCAACACGGGTGACAAGGACCCCGAAACCAAGAGCTACGAGCTGACGGTCATCGGCGGCAGCTTTACCGCAAAGCAGGGCGAGAACGCTCTGGATGTGGAGACGACCAAAGAGAACAATACCCTGACGGCAAAGATCCCCGCAGGTGCTGTGGTGACTGTGACCCTGAACAAGGCTGCTGTGCCCGAGGGCATGAACTTTGATCAGTGGAGGATCAACGATGATACGCTGATGGGCAACCCCGATGTTGCTTATAATCAGGAAAGCTTCCACTTCACCATGCCGGACCACGATGTAAAGGTGGAAGTGATGTACAAGGACGCAACCATTGAGAGCGACGGCCCCGGCATTCTGGGCACCGGCGCACTGATCGCAACCGGCGTTGTGGGCAGTGCAGCGCTGTTGTACCAGGGACACATGCTGGGTACTGAGTTGTACCTGCGGTATCTGCTGCCCCACGGGGCCGTTATCCCGCAGAACCGTGCGGAGCTGGCAGTGCTGCTGTGGCAGGATGCCGAAAATCCGGAACCTGTCAGCACCACTCTCTACAGCGATATAAGCGATGAGGACAGCGCTATTCAACAGGCTGCCCGCTGGGCTGTGGAGAACGACCTGATGGAGCAGCTGGATGCGGAGGAACATCCCGACCACTTTGATCCATTTGTACCTGTGACTTTCTCTGATTCTATCCGTGCATGGAAAAAAGCGCAGGAACTGAAGAAATAACCAAGCCATCCTCTTTTTAATATCCCAAACTGGAAATGCCGCTCTGGGCTTCACTGCCCGGGGCGGCATTTCCGGTTGAAAAGGGAGCACAACAGGCCGGATTTTATATAAGAGCGCCGTGGTTTTTATTGACAAGCTCCCGGCTTGCTATTATAATAGAACAGTCATAATAGCATTCGTGCGCGGCTTTGCGGCTGCGTCAATCCAATAGACAAGGAGAAGATCCAAAATGGCACAAGAAATCAAGATGTCCGCTTCCGGCCTGAAGGCGATGCAGGACGAACTGGAATACCTCAAGACGGTCCGCCGCAAGGAGCTGGCCGAGGAGATCAAGGAAGCCCGCAGCCACGGCGACCTTTCTGAGAACAGCGAGTACGATGAAGCCAAGAACACCCAGGGTCTGGTGGAGAACCGCATCACCGAGCTGGAGCAGATGGTCAAGAACGCTGTGATCATCGACGAGAGCGAGCTGAGCGTGGACAGCGTTTCTGTTGGCACCCACGTTTCCATCAAGATGATCGGCGATGATGAGGCCGAGGAGTACGATATCGTTGGCCGCACCGAGGCTGACCCTATCAACGGCAAGATCAGCGACGAGAGCCCCGTGGGCCACGCTCTGCTGGGCAAGGCTGTGGGCGAGAAGGCTGAGGTCCTGCTGCCCTCCGGCCAGACCGTCGAGTACGAAGTGCTGGCCATCACCCACGCCGCAAACTGAGCCTGAACGGGAGGAAACCATGGAAGAGCAAAAGAGAAACCCCGCTCAGGGCCTGTCTGAGAGCGAGCAGGTGCAGGTGCGCCGCCAGAAGCTGGCAGACCTGCAGGCTGCAGGCCACGACCCCTTTACCCTGACCAAGTTCCCTCAGGATGCTTACTCTGCTGACCTGAAGGAAGAGTTCAAGGATCTGCCCAACGAGACCGACAGCGGCAAGCAGGTCGCGCTGGCTGGCCGTATGATGTCCAAGCGCGTGATGGGCAAGGCAAGCTTTGCCCACCTGCGCGATGATAAGGGCGATATCCAGCTGTATGTCCGCCGCGACGAGCTGGGCGAGGAGGCCTACGCCGCCTTCAAGAAGCTGGACGTGGGCGATATCATCGGTGTCAAGGGCGAGGTGTTCCGCACCAAGACCGGTGAGCTGAGCGTTCGCGCCACCGAGCTGACCCTGCTGGCCAAGAGCCTGCGCCCCCTGCCCGAAAAGTTCCACGGTCTGACCGATACCGAGATGCGTTACCGTCAGCGCTATGTGGACCTGATCGCCAACCCCGAGGTGAAGGATACCTTCGTCAAGCGCAGCCAGATCCTGAAGGAGATCCGCGCCTATCTGGACGAGAAGGGCTTCCTGGAGGTGGATACCCCCATCCTGACCCCCTTTGAGATCGGTGCCTCTGCCCGCCCCTTCTACACCCACCACAACAGCCTGAACATGGACATGGTGCTGCGCATTGAGACTGAGCTGTACCTCAAGCGCCTGATCGTGGGCGGCATGGACCGCGTGTATGAGGTTGGCCGCATCTTCCGCAACGAGGGCATGGACCCCAAGCACAACCCCGAATTCACCAGCATCGAGCTGTATCAGGCCTTTACCGATTTCCACGGCATGATGGATCTGGTGGAAGAGCTATACAAGCGCCTGGCCCTCAAGATCTGCGGCAGCATGGTCATTCCCTATCAGGGCAAGCAGATCGATATGGGTCACTGGGAGCGCCTGACCATGGTGGAGGCTGTCAAGAAGTATTCCGGCGTGGACTTCAACGACTGGAAGTCCGACGAGGATGCAATTGCCTCTGCCAAGGAGCATCATGTGGAGCTGCCCGAGGTTCCCACCAAGGGCGCCATTCTGGCCGAGTTCTTCGATGCCTTTGTTGAGGACAAGCTGATCCAGCCCACCTTCATCTATGATTACCCTGTCGAGATCAGCCCGCTGGCCAAGCGCAAGCCGGATGATCCCGCCTTTACCGAGCGCTTTGAGTACTTCATCGACTGCACCGAGTACGGCAACGCCTTCAGCGAGCTGAACGACCCCATCGACCAGAAGGGCCGCTTTGAGCGTCAGGTCGCCGAGCGCAAGGCCATTGAGCCCGACTGCAAGGCTCAGGTGGATTACGACTACGTCAACGCACTGGAGTACGGTCTGCCCCCCACGGGCGGCCTGGGCTTTGGCGTGGACCGCCTGGTCATGCTGCTCACCGACAGCGCCTCCATCCGCGATGTTCTGCTGTTCCCGACGATGAAGCCTGTGGATTGAAATTTGACGTATAATCGCTATAAAATGGCGTAAAAATGCAAATTTCTGACACCATTACACCACTACTACACCAACTTTTCCTATTTTATATAAAGGAGCCTTACAAATAGTGGTGTAAAAACGCCCTGCAAATAGTCCTAAGCCCCCAAGCCTGACCCGCTTGGGGGCTTTTTGTATGCGGTGAACTTGACAGTTTGGCGAAAAGCATCTACAATAAAATTAGGTGATAGGATGATTTTAGAGTTTCAGCGCTATGGGCGAAATAAAGAAACCACGGTTGACAGCAGCTATATCAGCGGTGGAGAGTACCGCCGCAAATTTGATAGTATTATAGACAACGCAGCCGTCAGCCGCATCCTGTACAGCAAAGCCAAAGAAATGCTGCTGCACCGCAGCGGCACATTGTTTGAAGATATGTACTGGTTCGATGGTGCAAGCGGTGCTGTCCTTGCCAGCGTCTTAGACGAGACAGCCGAAGAACAAATCGGCTACACAACGGCTGTTGCCCGCGCCATTGATGGCGTTGTAAACCTGATTGCAATGCACACGCATCCGAACAGTATGCCGCCGAGCATTGCAGATTTCAATTCGGCCTTCCGGCATAAATACGCTGTGAGCATCGTAATTTGTCACGATGGTTCGGTCTATATTTACGCATCCGCACAGGAAGTCCCAGAATATTTGTACAAATTGTATGTAGAAAATTTTCTCCGAATCGGGTATACTGATAAAGAGGCACAGTTAGCTGCCTTAGATAAAATTAAGCAATCCTACGACATTGATTACTGTGAGGTGAGATGATATGAAAGAGTATTATGAAGATGACCGCTGCATTATCCCCGAAGAAATCAAGAAAATGAGCAACGAGGAACTCCAGAAGAAGATTGCGCAATTTGAGCAGGCCGGAAAGACGCATAAGGCCGCGCAAGTAC
>ERZ860668.2352-NODE-2352-length-10223-cov-5.342742_pt1 | contig 10223 bp, 10 predicted proteins | sample MGYA00510062_ERZ860668 | MGnify/ENA primary metagenome ERZ860668 (study PRJEB30046, sample SAMN00715258) | human gut metagenome | study: EMG produced TPA metagenomics assembly of the A metagenome-wide association study of gut microbiota in type 2...
TATAGAATCATCCGGTGAATTTTTCTCATCTATTCAAAGTGTAACATGCAGAATATATTTTTACAACCATCGATTCTTATTAATACCATTAATTTATTTACTTATTTTTATTAGAAATATTAATATATATTTTTTCTATAAAATTTGCTAAGGAATATATATGCAATCATTCTTTTAAGGATAACATCAGTAAATATATTTTTCCGGAAAATACAAAAATCCCCACAGCCGGTAAAGCTGTGAGGATGTAAGTATCCATTTTATTTTTCTTGCATACATGATTGTTATCTGAATACAGGTAATAAGTAAACCATAAATTAATTTTTAAAGCTGTGGATTGGAGCCGGAATACGTCCCTGACGATTTACAAAGTTTGCGCAGGAATACTGATTTACCGGCATGATCGGTGCATAACCTAACAATCCACCGAACTCTACCATCTCGCCAACGCCTTTTCCGATGACCGGAATCAGGCGAACTGCGGTTGTTTTCTGGTTTACCATACCGATTGCCATTTCATCCGCAATAATACCGGAAATCGTTGTTGCCGGTGTATCTCCCGGAATGGCGATCATATCCAGACCAACGGAGCATACACATGTCATAGCTTCTAATTTTTCCAGTGTCAACGCATTTGCTTTTACGGCATCGATCATTCCCTGATCTTCACTGACCGGGATAAAAGCACCACTTAATCCGCCGACATAGGAAGATGCCATGATACCACCCTTTTTCACCTGATCGTTCAGCATAGCTAATGCTGCCGTTGTACCCGGTGCTCCGGCGTACTCCAGACCGATCTCCTCAAGGATTTCCGCTACACTATCACCAACTGCCGGTGTCGGAGCCAGAGACAGATCTATAATTCCAAACGGAATACCAAGCATTTTGGAAGCTTCTTTTGCTACCAGCTGACCCACACGGGTAATCTTGAATGCTGTCTTTTTGATCGTCTCACACAGTACTTCGAAGCTCTCGCCTCTTACTTTTTCCAGCGCAGTCTTTACAACACCCGGTCCGCTGACACCTACGTTAATGATGGCATCTGCTTCTGTCACACCGTGGAACGCACCTGCCATGAATGGGTTGTCATCCGGTGCATTACAGAATACTACCAGCTTTGCGCATCCAAGTGAATCTGCATCTTTTGTATATTCTGCGGTCTCTTTGACGATCTCGCCCATGAGACGTACTGCATCCATGTTGATACCGGTCTTAGTAGAACCAAGGTTTACGGAGCTGCATACACGCTCGGTGCAGGCAAGTGCCTGTGGAATGGAGCGGATCAACAGTTCGTCAGCAGTTGTCATGCCTTTGCTTACCAGTGCGGAATATCCGCCGATAAAGTTGACACCTACTTCTGCAGCCACACGGTCTAAAGTCTGTGCGATTGTTACATAATCTTCCGGCTTTTTGCAGGCAGCCGCACCGATCATAGCGATCGGAGTTACCGAAATTCGTTTGTTTACAATCGGAATACTGTAACGGTTTTCGATGGTTTTACCTGTTTTTACCAGATCTTTTGCTAAGGTTGTGATTTTATTGTAAATGTTCTGATTTACTTTGTCCAAATCAGAATCAATACAGTCTAATAAACTGATTCCCAGTGTAATGGTACGAACATCCAGATTTTCCTGCTCGATCATCTTGTTCGTCTCATTTACTTCAAACATATTTATCATTGGTCGTAATCTCCTTTTTCCAGTGCTGAATCTCTTTTTGAAAACAACAGGATTTCTCGCGTTTTCATTCATTTTCCCGTTGTTTCGTTTAACAATGTCACTTATCCAATATTTTTAGATACGGTGCATCATATCAAAAATTTCTTCTCTCTGGCATTTGATCTTTACGCCAATTTCTTCGCCGATCTGCTCTAATTCTTTTACGCAGTCTGCAAATGGTTTTGCGGAGGTACTCATATCCACGATCATCATCATATTAAAGAAATCCTGTACAATTGTCTGTGAAATGTCAAGTACGTTAATACTGTTACTTGCAAGGTAGGTACATACTTTTGCAATAATACCTACGGTATCTTTTCCTACTACTGTGATAATTGTTCTGTCTGTTGTCTTTTCCATTGTGTTTTCGCGCATATGCGCTCTCCTCTCTCAAAATTGCGGCCACAAAGCTTATACTGATCATCCTCTATGCAATTCTCATCTTGCAAATATGTACTTTACATGGATACCCGTGATGCACGAAAAAGTAACATTAAATCGTCACTAATTCAGAAACCTCATCCCGTTTGGCAACCACCATTGGAAAATCACTGCCCTTGTATGGATTTTCTCCCATGGTCACTTCCAGTCGTACAGTCTCCCATGCAAGCTGTGGATAATTATTCTCTTTGCTCAAATGACCTAAAATCACTTTTTTAAAACCATCATGCAATACCTTGCCAAGCAGCTGCCCGGACAACTCATTTGATAAATGTCCGCGATCACCAAGGATTCTCCGTTTCAACTGATACGGATAAGTACCCGCCTGCAGCATATGTACATCGTGATTGGCTTCTAACAATAATACATCCAATCCTTGCAATTTGTCTACAATATAATCATCATATTTTCCAAGATCTGTGATAATTCCCATGGATTTATCCCCCTGATACATCATATAAGCCACCGGTTCTGCCGCATCATGGGATGTCGGCACCGGGGAAATCCGCATATCTCCGATGGTAAAATCCTCCTCCGGGTGGATCACCTGAAACAGGGATTCGTCCACTTTTCCAATGGATGACTTTTCTTTGATGGCATCAATAGTTCCCTGGGTGGCATACATGGGAAGCCCGTATTTCCGTGCCAGAACCCCAAGGCTTTTGATATGATCGGAATGCTCATGGGTCACAAGAATTCCGTCCATCTCAGCCGTTTTCAGTCCAATCTCATTGAGCCCGGCTTCAATCCGCTTACCGCTGATTCCGGCATCCACAAGGACATGGCAGTGATCCGCGCCTGCGTAAATACAGTTTCCGCTGCTGCCGCTTGCTATACTACATAATTCCATTTATTCCTCCGTTGTCTAACGATTCTGTACATTTTTCTATCAAAAAATATACACTTCTTTGTATCACAGGATCATCCCTGCGTTTTTTCTACCTGACGTGCTTTCATCAACTCATCAATCTGGCAAAAAGCATCTTCCGGCAGATGATTGTTATCAATTTCTGCCTTGCATACTTCCCGATAAGTACTTTCCGGAAGCTGACTGGCAAAAATGTTATCAATTTTTTCATCGGAATACCCGCGGTTTAACTTCAACCGCTCTCTCCGGTTTTCCTCAGAGGTATAAATATACCACAGTTCGTCACAGATTTCATCATAATGTTCTTCAATCAGCAATGCTGCTTCCAGAATCAGCACTTCGTGTGTCTGTGCCGCACGCTCACGGTTCATCTCATCAATGACATACTGTTTTACCGCCGGATGCACGATATCATTTAATGCAAACCGTTTCTTTTCATCGGAAAACAGCACCTGTGCCATCTTTTTCCGGTCAATCTGTCCGTCTGCCTCAAACACCTGATCCTCTGCAAAAAGTTCCTGCAGTTTTCGGTAGCAGTCTGTGCCCGGCTCCATCAAATCATGGGCAATTTCATCTGCCAGCATGACACGGCATGAGTAATTACTCTCAAGATAGGTCAGAATCGCTGTTTTTCCGGCGCCAACTCCGCCTGTAATTCCTATAAAATGCATATCACTATATGTTGATTCAGAGTTGTCCGCATTATTTTTTGACACAGCAACTCTGAATATTTCCTTTCTGAAAAATGAGTCCTGCAATTCAAGTCGAACGCACGTGAGACTTGGTGCGTGATTCTGGTCAGCGAAAGCTGACATATTCTTCTCAGAATCACTGCACATCTACACTTCGTTCCGGTCGGCGCAAAACCATTGTCTCCCAGACAATGTGCGCCCCCGCGGAGCGTTTATCTCAGTCGGAGATTGTACTCCCACTGAGAAAGACTTGTTATTACTCACCACTTGCAGAAGTGGGAGTCTTCTCGATTGAGATAAATTAATGCCTTTTTAAATGTTTCACGTGAAACATTATAACTTATACTTTTTTATTGTCGCCCGCTCATTTTTCAATTTTTTTCTTTCTATTTTCCATCTGCATTTTTTAATCACAACTTACTATTTTTAAGTTCCATTTACGTTTCACGTGAAACAGTTTTTCCATACGAATCTATTTTTATCCATGTTTCACACTTTTTTTAGATGTTTCACGTGAAACATTTTGTTTTTTTGTAGATATCCATTTTAAAAAGTGTTATACTCAAAAAAGTAATATTTCACAGTATAAAAATGCCGATATGTAGTTGTGCAATATTTTTTTTAAACATAGCAGCTTACACTGATAAAATTACGTACAGTCTACAGTCTCATATGCGTATAACTTGAATTTTCGCATAAATACTGATGAAATCAGAGTATAACTAACAGGAATGAGGAAACTTATGGGAAGAATTATTGCAATTGCAAATCAGAAGGGTGGCGTTGGAAAAACAACCACCACGATCAACCTTTCTGCTTGTCTGGCAGAAGCCGGCAAAAAAGTATTGACCATTGACATGGATCCACAGGGAAATACCACCAGCGGATTAGGTGTCGATAAAAACGAATGTGAAAATACAGTCTATGAATTAATTCTTGGAGAATGCAGTTTTCAGGAATCTCTTGTACATACAGAGTTCGAAGGTCTTGATCTGATCCCATCCAATGTCAATCTGGCGGGAGCAGAGATTGAATTATTAAACATTGAGAACCGTGAATATGTACTTCACAATGAAATTGAAAAAGTAAAAGATGATTATGATTTCATTATCATCGATTGCCCTCCTTCCTTAAATATGCTTACTGTCAATGCTATGACAACTGCCACAACCGTTTTGGTCCCGATTCAGTGTGAATATTATGCGCTGGAAGGTCTGACACAGTTAATGTACACCATCAATCTGGTACAGGAGCGACTGAATCCATTATTAAAAATGGAAGGTGTCGTATTTACCATGTATGATGCACGTACAAATCTTTCTCTGCAAGTTGTGGAAAATGTCAAAGAGAATCTGGACACAACCATTTACAAAACCATTATTCCGCGAAATGTACGACTGGCAGAAGCACCAAGTCACGGAAAACCGATCAACGTATATGATCCACGGTCAACCGGTGCCGAAAGCTACCGTTTACTTGCGCAGGAAGTAATAGACAGAGAGGACGATTAATCAATATGGCAGCAAAAAAAGGTGGGCTCGGGAAAGGACTGGATTCCCTACTCGTGAACAAAGTAAATAAAACAGAAGCTGCAGAGAAACCTGCTACAGCTTCCACCACAACAACTACAAAGAAGAAGAGTACCAAAAAAGAAACACCTGACAGTATGGTAAAAATCTCCCTGGTAGAACCAAATCGGGAGCAGCCAAGAAAGCATTTTGATGAGGACGGATTGCTAGAACTGGCAGAATCCATCAAACAGTATGGCATTTTACAGCCACTGTTAGTTCAGGAAAAGAACGGATATTATGAAATCATTGCAGGAGAGCGTCGCTGGAGAGCAGCAAAACTGGCAGGTTTAAAGGAAGTGCCTGTCATTATCCGCAAACTTACCGATCAGCAGATCGTAGAAATTTCACTGATTGAGAATATCCAGCGTGAAGATCTGAACCCAATTGAGGAAGCACAGGCATATCGCAGATTAATGGAAGAATTTCATTTAAAACAGGATGAAATCGCCGAACGTGTTTCCAAAAGCAGAACAGCAGTAACCAACTCCATGCGTCTGCTCAAACTTTCCAAACAGGTTCAGCAGATGGTGATCGATGAAATGATTTCTACCGGTCATGCCCGTTGCCTGATTTCCATTGAAGATCAGGAATTACAGCATCAGCTGGCACTTCGTATTTTTGATGAAAAACTCAGTGTACGTGAAACAGAAAAACTGGTCAGAAAATTACTTCAGGACGACGATACATCAAAGAAAAAGGAAAAAGATCCTGTATTATCTGCCATTTATGCAGATCTGGCCGATCAGATGAAACGTATCTTTGGAACCAAAGTAGAAATTCATCAGAAAAACGACCAAAAAGGAAAAATTGAAATTGAATATTACTCACAGGACGAATTAAACCGTCTGGTTGAACTTATTCAGAGTATTCAGTAACCCAACAACTTTTGCAGGACATCAGAACCTGAATCTGCCAGAAACTGAATACACTAAAAATAGAATGTGCTGGAATCACAGATATCATCTGATTGTCCTCAAAATTTCAAAAACGAAGAGAGGACTAAACATTGGATTATTTAAAATTGCATATTGAAGATCTGACCGGCATCAGTCTTGATGTGATCACCGCCGGTCTCGCCGCCCTTGTTCTGATTCTGATCATCATCATGATCATAAACGGAGTCAAGATGCGCAAATTGAAAAAACGTTACGAAGCATTTATGTCCGGCAAAAATGCCGCTTCCTTAGAGGATACCCTGGTAAAACGTCTGAATCAGGTAGATGATCTGATTGCTTCCGATGAGGATACAAAACGCAAAGTTCAGATGGTTCTTGACCACCTTGACAATACTTACCAGAAAGTCGGACTTGTAAAATACGATGCCTTCAATGAGATGGGCGGCAAACTTTCCTTCTCCCTTGCACTGTTAAACCGAAAAAATGACGGATTTATTATCAACGCAATGCACAGCAGAGAAGGCTGCTACACTTATATCAAAGAGATTATCAACGGCAACTCTGTGATCATGCTTGCAGATGAAGAAAGAGAAGCTCTTGATATGGCATTAGAAAACACCTATGAACAGGGAAAATAATCTATGATACATACATTTTTAAGATCTATTGGATTTCGCGATCTTACCAAAAATGCAGAACTGTACCCCGTACTGGAATCTATTTTGAATCGTCCGGATGAACAGACCATTGTAACCGATGAAACAGGAAACGAATTTGCATGTTTCTCCAAAAATTTTGGAACCGACATTGGCATTATGGTTTGTGGAAATTTCATCAACGACAAAGAATTTCGTATGGAATATTATTATCCTTATCTGCACGGCTCTCAGATCACCACAAATGAGATGATCGAAATTGAACGCCACGCAGGAAGAGAGGCATTTGCCGGAATCTGTGACGAATTAAAATTAGGCGTCACACTGATTTTTTATATTGAAAATATTGCTGATGTGCTGCGTGAGAAAAAATATGCACTGCATGGCACACGTGGACCGGAAAACGCTGTATTGGCAGGTCTCTCTACCGGCGGAAAAATTCTGTTGCCAGTTATGAAAACAAGTAAGATGCTGGCAAACAAAGAAAAATCTTCTGAACAGCGGTTAAACCTGATGAAACAGGCACGGGACGGAAATAAAGGTGCCATGGAAAACCTGACCATGAACGACATGGATCTGTATTCCTCCCTTTCCAGACGTGTTATGAAGGAAGATGTTCTTTCTATTGTAGAGAGCAGTTTCATTCCATACGGAATCGAAAGTGATCAGTATGTTGTGATCGGAGAAATTCTGAATTTTTATGAAGCAGAAAACAATCTGAGCAATGAAAAGCTCTGGATTCTGACCCTCAACTGTAACAACCTGATTTTTGACATTTGTATCAACCAGAAAGATCTGCTAGGCGAACCGGAAGTAGGACGCCGTTTTAAAGGCAGAATCTGGCTACAGGGACATGTCAATTACGGGTATTAATTTCATACAGTGATACATTATATTAAATATAGAGCATTTCCTGTATACACAGACCACACAAAAACAAACACAGGAAATGCTTTATTATTTTTATTATGATAAAGTGCAGGAAAATACTTTTTTATAATAACATAACAATAGAAGTAACAATTTTACATAATATAGGAACCGCCTTTTTATTACGATCGCATTTTTAGGATGAATGCTTGCAGAAAACATGGTTCTCTGCTATGATAGAGAAGTTAGCAATCATATTTTTATGTTCTCGTAGTTAAATGGATATAACAAGCGCCTCCTAAGGGCTTGTTGGAGCAATCGCCTAACACTGAAAATTTTATATACGTCCATGTACCTCAGCAGGATAGAGGGTTCGCCTCCTAAGCGAAACGCCGCAGGTTCGATTCCTGTCATGGACGCCAGTAAACAACGCTGTAAGCCTTTGTTTTCAAGGGTTTACAGCTTTTTTGTTATCACGGACAGGGAAGCGAATGTATGGCTGCTTATGTCCGTGGGAATTTCAAAAAGTCATTTATTTTGCAAGATAGTTTGCTAACACTCATTTAAGGTAGATGATGATTTCATGGATTTTTACGGTATTTGCTAACACTTTTTGGTTAGCAGCTTTTTTCTGTTTGGAACAAAGCCCTTTGCTAACAGTTAGAAAGGGTTTCTTTTAAGAGCTTTTCTTTCATTTCCGGTGTCATAGATTTTAGCAATTCAAGCAGAAGTTTGTCATTGTCACTGATAGGCTCCTGTGCTTCTGAATGGAGATTGTGTTCAGGTTCCTCTGTATCAAGGGTGTCATAAAATTCTTCATCCAGCTTCTTTGCATTAAGCCGTCTGTCTTCATCCACGATTTCAGAGTAAACATCTGTTACCATTTCTGCTTCGGCGTGACCTGTATCTCCTTGAACAGACTTAATATCGCCATGTGTCATTTTGAGCTTATATTTTGTGCTTAAATGGCGTAAGCTGTGAAAAACAACAATTTCAAAATTGTGTTCCTCACACAGCGTTGTAAATCTGTTCCGAACAATGCGGCTTTCTACGGGATTCCCATTTTCAAGAGCAATAACGAGGTTATAATCGTTATAGGCACTTCCTAAAAACTCTTTCAATTCCTGCTGGTCTTTTTTGTATTGAACCAGTAATTGAGCAAGCGTTGTCGGCAGCCATACGGTACGATTACTTGTTTCTGTTTTGGGTGTTTTTAACACCAGCCTTGTAGTACAGTGGGGCTTCTGGGTTGGGAAAATTTTAATAATATCTTTTTCTTTCAGCTTTTGCATAGCTGATTGGGAAATTCTTGCCAGCTCCTTATTAACGATAACTCTTGCATTATTATTTGCAATAGCTTCTTCATCAATAATCACATCATCCCAAGTAAGCCCCGTAATTTCACCTACTCTTAATGAGCAGGCAAATGCCAAGTGCATACAAAGCAGGAGTAAATCATCATCCACAAGTTTGATTGCCTCCTTGAATGTCTGTACATTCCAGACCTTACGTTTTACCTTTGGTACTTTGGGTAAGGTGGCTAAGGAAGCCGGATTCCGCATTTTGCTGTCCAGATATTCCCAACGGATAGCCTGATTTAAGGCACAGCGGATAATATCATGGATTTTCTTAATGTTGGCAGGCTGCACACAGCGACCAGTTGCTTTGCGGTTAGCACGAGGAACTTCTGGAACACTCAACAGGTCATTGTAATATTGAGAAAGTTTTTTCGTGGTGATTTCATTTAACTTCCAATCTCCAATAATAGGGTTGATATAGTTGTTAATTGAACTCAATTTACTGCTGTAAGTGTTGGCAGACCACTTCGATACGCCATATAGATTGATAAAAGTAACAAGAAATTCCTTTAAAGTGATTTCATCATCTGGGGTATCTATTGCCTGTTCTGCTTCCTCACGCTGATGGGCGAATTGTTCTTCTAAAGGGACGAGAACATATCCATAGGTTTGTTGATAAAATTCAATAAACGCTTTTCGTGCCTTTGCTTCTTTTTTGGTTTCTAGGGTGTCCCATTTCTGCTTTCTTTCGCCTGTACCATCCATATACCAGTAAATAACTGAAAATTTTGATTTTCTTTGTTTGATTGAAGCCATATTATCTCTCCTTAAATGATTATTCGTGTAACCATTTATCGAAAGATATTTTAGATACTCTAATCATCCTGCCAGCTCTGATATAGTGAAATTGACCGCTTTTGACTAAAGCATATGCCGACTTCATACTGATGTTTAAAAGAGCTGCTATTTCATCTACCGTATATGTCTTTTTTTCAGACGTTGTAATACCGTGTGTATTCTCTTTACCATCTAACATAAGATTAAGGCTCCTTTCTATGATGGTAACAGTAAAATACACCTCTCTAACACTTTGAGTATAACACAGGAAATTAAAGTTTTGTAGAGGTTCAGTGCATTTTACTGTGAGTAAGTCAGCCGAACAGCTTTCGCTAAAGCTCATGGGAATCTCACCCCTGCATGGTTCTCATCC
>ERZ860668.2363-NODE-2363-length-10158-cov-17.529447_pt1 | contig 10158 bp, 8 predicted proteins | sample MGYA00510062_ERZ860668 | MGnify/ENA primary metagenome ERZ860668 (study PRJEB30046, sample SAMN00715258) | human gut metagenome | study: EMG produced TPA metagenomics assembly of the A metagenome-wide association study of gut microbiota in type 2...
ATTTGTGGCCACGGGACGGTTCTTGCCCTCTACCGCTGCGCTCAAAACGCATTTTCAACAAATGTTTCCGAATTGTTAAGGCGTAAAAAATAAGTAAAGGGGCTCTGCTCATGCAATGAGGTCACCGTTTGCCCCGAACGAAGTTCCTGCCCCTGTTTTGCAGCGGCGTTAGCCGGCTCGCTCACAGAAAGTGTGAGGTCATGGCACGGTATCACGTTCAGACGGCTTATGAAGGATTCAAGGTTCAGTATGAAGAAAGCCGGGCGCAGTGCAGACACTACATCCTGCTTCTTTCAAGCACAAGAATAACGCTTTGAAGTTGTGCAGTCAACAACCGGGAATGAATTTCAGAGATTTGTACAACTACATAAGATTTTATTTGTGAAAAAGAAAAATACCGCCCATGCAGCGCAGCGATGATTTTGTCGGGTGAATCGGCGGCAAAATGAATCGGGTGTGTTGTGGGGCGGTAGCTTCTTTCGTGGATTTTTCCTCACTGAAGTGGTGGGTCTCACGGTGATAACCAACCACTTTTGCAGAAGATTTGCAATCAATCTACAAGTTCAGCGGGATTTGTGATAGAGAATATCATGGTTCGTAGAGTACGTCAAGATGATTCCGAAGAAATTATTTATGAATGGAGACAATAGTAAGACTTCTATTATGAATATGATACACTTTACATCATGAAAGAATTTAAGCTGCACAAAGATGATTCAAGCTGATGTGCAATATGCACAATAAGTTTTCTACAGTAAAATACAGATGTGGTCATTTAGCTCTTTTACCGGACAACTTTTTTTGTAAAATAAAAAAATTTGTTGACTTGAAATTGCTTGAAATGTTATCTTGTTGGTAACAAAAGCACGGTGAAGTGCTTGCTACCACACGAAAAGGCAAAACAAAAAAGGAGAGTAAAATGATGAAAAAGCGTATTGCGGCGTTGGTCACCGCCGGTGTCCTTGCTTTGTCGATGCTTACCGGCTGCGGAAGCAAACAGGAGAGCTGGAAAGTTACCTGCCCGTGGGCACCGTCTGGTGTAGCAGCGATGGTCAGCCAAAAGGCTGCTGCCAAGTCCCCTGATTATTCTGATAATAAAATCACACTGGTTGCTGAAGCCGTCAAGGGCGATGCTGCTACTGTCAACACTTGGGTGTCCAGTACTAAGGCAAATGATAAGGAACTGGTCTTCGCCGGTGAGGGTCTGTTCGCCATTACCGAGACTCTGGATCCGGCCAAGCTGCAGTTCAGCTACGACGATTTCGAGTTCGTGGAGAACTTGTACTCCTCCGTCTTCGTCCTGTCCGCTGATTCTTCACTGAACCTCAAGAATCTGGACGATCTGGAGGCCTATGTCAAGGCAGGCAACCCCGTATCCGTGGCCGTTAACGGCGCTACCGGCTCCGAGGCTTTCCTGGCAGCGGCTCTGTTCGGCTCTATGGGTGCCGGCGACCAGCTGAAACTGACTCCGTACCAGTCCGCTGCGGAGGCTGCACAGGCTGTGGCAAAGGGCGAGACGAACTTTGCAGTCTCGCATCAGTCCCAGATCCTCGAGACCTACCAGCAGGGCGGCGTTGACGTGGTCTGCGCATTCGACGACAAGGCCATCGAAAACGGCCCCTTCGCAGGCGTTGAGGGCGTTGGCTCCAAGGGCTACCCCTACTTCCGCAACCGCTGCTTCGTCATGGCTCGCAAAGGTACTGACGCCGCAAAGGTTGCCGAGCTGAAAGAGCTGTATGATAAGATCCTCGCCGATGATGAGATGGTCGAGTGGCTGAACGACACCATGCTGCTGGAAGTCGATACCATGACCGAGGACGATGTGAAGGCTCACATTGAGAACGTCAAGAGCATCGTCGAGCAGTATAAGGACATCGTGGCGGGCTGATAACAGGCCCTCATAGCGAAAAAAGCTGAAGCAGGGGGGAGGGGATAGCCCCGACCCCCTGCTTTTATGGTTCAAAAAAGGAGTGGAAACAGGTGAAAAATCTGATAGAACGCATCGAAACAAGGCTGGACGAATGGGGCGCGAAGCTCGAGGAGAAGAACATCGAGTACCCCGTTGACCTGATCTGCGGCATTCTGTTTCTGGTCATAGGCATCGTGCTGCTGCTCATCATGCCCCAGCAGGTGCAGATCTCAGAAAAGGACGTTGTGAACGGCCGCGCCTTCCCGACGATGCTGATCTGGCTCATGCTGGCCATGAGTGCCCTTCTGGTGGGCCGCGAGGCATATAACATGGTAATGCACCGCCCGGCCAAGACTAAGACGCTCAACCTTCTGGTGGAGGTCAAGGCTCTGGTCATCGTCCTCATTCTGGTGGTCACCTATCTGCTGGCGGAGATCACAGGTCTGTTCGTGGTGGGTGCCGTGTTCTGCGCGCTGGCCTTCCTGCTGTTTTTCCGCTGCAAGAAGCCCCTCTACTACGCCATCACCGTCTCGATGGCGGTGCTGATCTGGGTCGTGTTCCACTTCGTGCTGAATGTTAGTTTCTGAGGAGGCAAAATATGGGTTTGTTTGATTTTATCGGCCCGGCCTCCGGGCTGCTTTTTACCCTTGAAAATATCATATGGATCAACCTCGGCGTCTTCATCGGCTGCGTATTTGCCGCCATTCCTGGCCTGAGTGTCATCCTCTGCATCATCCTGTTTCTGCCTGTTACCTACACCATGAAGGCCATTCCCGGCATGATGTTCCTTCTGGGTATCTACTGTGCGGGTGGATACGGCGGCTCGGTGTCGGCCATCCTCATCAACACCCCGGGCACGCCCCACGCGGCGGCTACTATGCTGGACGGTCATCCACTGTCCAAGATGGGCCGCACCAAGGCGGCTCTTAAAATCGCGCTGTATGCCTCCACCTTCGGTGGCATCTTCTCTGCACTGGTGCTGCTCTTCCTCGGCCCGCAGGTGGCCAAAATTTCGGCACAGCTGGGCACGGCGGAGTACTTCATGGTCTGCCTGTTCGGCATGACCATCATCGCAGGCGTTTCGGGCAAGAGCCTCGTCAAGGGCATCATCGCCGCTTGCCTCGGCCTGCTCATCTCCTGCGTGGGCGCAGACCCCATGACCAGCTACGACCGCTTTACCTTCGGCGTCCACCGCCTGTATCTGGGCCTCGACCTTGCCGTTACCCTCATCGGCCTGTTCGCACTGGTGGAGATCATCGGCAAGGCGGAGCTGAAGCGGAGCGAGCTGAACCTCCACGCCGGAAAGATCGGAAACGACGACGGCAAGATCACAAAGGATGAGTACAAGCGGATGCTCCGCCCGGTGCTCATCGGCTCTCTCATCGGCTCCTGCGTGGGCATTGTGCCCGGCACGGGCGCTTCGGAAGCCTCTTGGTTCTCCTACAACACTGCAAAGAATATGTCCAAACACCCGGAAGAGTTCGGCCACGGTTCTGTGGAGGGCGTTGCGGCGGCGGAGTCGGCCAACAACGCTGTCTGCGGTGCGACCCTCATCCCCCTGCTGACGCTGGGCATCCCCGGCGACGGCTGCGTGGCCATTATGCTGTCCGCTCTGATGATCAACGGCCTGAACCCCGGCCTCTCGCTCTTTACCACGGATGGTGCGATCATGTACGCCATCATGCTGGGTCTTATCCTTGTGAACATCTTCATGTTCCTGCAGGGCAAGTACCTGACCAGCCTGTTTGCAAAGGTCGTCTCCATCCCCCAGCAGATCCTGACCCCTATCATCGTCATCTTCTGCTTTGCCGGTGCTTACTCGGTGAACAGCAGCTATTTCGACCTGAGCGTTGCGCTGGTGTTCGGCGTGATGGCATGGTTCATGCGTAAGCTGGAACTGCCCGCTGTCCCTGTGCTGTTGGGTATGGTGTTGGGCAACATGACGGAAACCAACTTCCGCCGTGCTTTGCTTATCTCGGATGGAAGCCCCAGAATTTTCGTCAGTAGTGTGTACTGCTGGATCTTCATTGCGCTGATCGTGGTGGTCATTCTCGGCATTCTGCGCGGCAAGATGAAGGAAGCAAAGAACACCAAAGCAGAACAGTAAAGGAAGGTAAAACCATGGCATATAATATCATTTTCTATTTCAGTGACCAGCAGCGCTGGGACACCTGCGGCTGCTTCGGCCAGCCACTGAATATCACGCCTAATCTGGACAAGCTGGCGGCAGAGGGTGTGAAGTTTGACAATGCCTTTTCGCCTCAGCCGGTGTGCGGCCCCTGCCGTGCTCTGTTCCAGACCGGCAAATATCCCACCGAGACCGGTTGCTTCCGCAATAATCTGATGCTGCCCTCCAACATCAAGACGCTGGGCGAGTACATGGAAAAGGATGCCGGCTACGAGACGGCCTACATCGGCAAGTGGCATCTGGCTTCGGACGGTGAGCTGGAAAAAAAGCCCACCGTTGACCACACCATCACCGCTGTTCCGCTGGAGCTGCGCGGTGGCTATACCGGTTACTGGCGTGCTGCGGATGTGCTGGAGTTCACCTCCCACGGCTACGATGGCTATGTGTTTGATGAGAACAACAACCGCATCGATTTCAAGGGCTACCGTGCCGACTGCATTAACCAGTTTGCGCTGGACTATCTTGACCAGTATGCCGGCGAAAAGCCCTTCTTCATGACCGTGTCGCAGATCGAGCCGCACCATCAGAACGACCATAATCACTACGAAGGCCCCAACGGTTCCAAGCAGCGATTCGCAGATTTTGTTCTGCCGGAAGATCTGAAGGCTCTGGGTGGAAACGCAGCGGAAGAGTACCCAGATTATCTGGGCCAGTGTGCCAGCCTTGATGAAAACCTTGGTAAGCTGGTGTCAAAGCTGAAAGAAAAAGGCCTGTATGATAATACAGTTATCCTCTATGCTTCCGACCATGGCTCTCACTTCAAGACCCGCAACCGTGACGCGCACCTGAACGGCTATGATGATTACAAGCGCTCCTGCCATGACGGTTGCCTGCATGTGCCGCTGGTCATCTGTGGCGGCCCGTTCAAGGGTGGCAAGGAGATCACCGACCTGGTCAGCACCGAAAGCATTCCCAAAACTCTGCTGGCTCTGGCAGGCGTGGATGTCGGTGATAAGATGATCGGTGAAAATCTGCTTGACGTTGTGGAAAAGAAAAACCATAATAGAGTCAATGAGGTCTATGCACAGATTTCGGAAAGCCGTTGCGGACGCTGCATCCGTACTGCAGATTATATGTATTCTGTCTATGCACCCGGCGTCAACGGCGGCGAGGCTGCGGCATCCGATGTTTATGCAGACGACTTCCTTTACGATATGCAGAAAGACCCGTGGCAGCTGAACAATGTGGTCGCGGATCCTGCATATGCTGCGGTCAAGGCGGAACTTCGTGAACGTCTGCTGAATTGGATTCAGCACGCGGAAGGCAGCCGCCCCACTATCACCGACTGAAAAGGAGCGCTTGCCCATGCTCTCGGCTGTTGAGAAAAAATCCGATCAGGTTTATCGCTGGCTTCTGGCTTATATTGACGAAAACAAATTTTCCGGGAACCAGCGTTTGCCTTCGGAAAATGCGCTCTGCCGGAAGCTGGGTGTCAGCCGAGAAACGATACGAGTGGCCATCGACCAGTTGGTAGCAGAAGGACTCGTGTACAAGCTCAAGGGAAGTGGGACTTATTTCCACCGGGAAAAAGTAATGACGCGGGATTTGAACACAGATGATGCCCTTTATAAAATCGGCCTTGTCCTGCAGGGACAGGATACAAGTGCCAATTCGGGATTAATCGAAGGGGTTCGCAGTGTTCTGACGCAGGAGCAGGTTGACCTCCATGTATTTCTGACCGATAACAAATTCTGCAACGAACGCCGCTGTCTGGAGACTGTGGTACATCAGAATTTTCACGGTTTCATCGTGGATGGTGTCAAATCGAGCATCCTCAGCCCAAATCTTGACTGCTACAAGGAGCTTTACCGACGTAAGATCCCGGTGATATTCTACAACAACTTCTATCGGAACTTGCGCTGCCCCCGCGTAACGATCAATGACATCGAATGTGCCCATCAGCTGATAGGACGCCTGATGGATGCCGGACACAGCCACATTGCAGGCATCTTCGTGTACGACAACTACCAGAGCGTAGAAAAGTTTCAAGGCATGGCGGAAGCGATGCGAAATCGTGGTTTGGAACTGAACGATGATTACATCAAGTGGTGTATTTCGGACGAAGCCCACAACGAAAGCTATGTCCGTTCCATTGAAAGATTTCTGAAGAGCATCCCTAAATGCACCGCTATCGTCTGCTGCAACTACATCATCTATCGGCTGGTCATGAAAACCCTGCAGAAAATGGGGAAGACTGTACCCGAAGATTATTCGCTGGTCTGTTTTGATTATTCCGAAGAAACTTATCGGCAGGAGGATGTTACCTGCTCCGTGGAGCAAGGCTTCGAGATGGGACGTCAGCTTGCGCTGCGGCTTATGGAGATGATTTCCACCGGCGAATGCGATGACCGGAACTACACTTATGTCATGAAGCCCATCCTCTACGATGGCCATTCCATCCGGAAGATCAAAAAGGTAAAATAAAGATTCTCCCGGAGGCAGTACTGCTCTCCGGGAGAATCTCTTTATCGGTTTTGTTGTGCCAGAAAATGTGCAGCAGTATGCAGGCGCGGAAGCACATAGGCAAAGAACTGCTTATACGCTGCGCAAAAGCGGTTGCTTCCAGAGGCATCCCAATCTCGCTTGCATCCGCCCCGACAGAGCAGCTGATAAGCACATGCTGCGCATTCCGCCGGGCGTTTGCGGCCCTGTGCCAGAAATGTCTGGCTTGTGGGAGAATCAAGCGCATCTTCAACGGTACAGTGGCTCAGATTTCCCAGCTTCCACTCATCCAGAACATAAAAGTCACAGGGATAAAGGCTTCCGTCACCTTCTACGGTAAGATAATGTCCACAGGAACCGGAGGAAGCGCAGGAGGTAGGCGGCATTCCCAGCAGGATACGCAGATAGTCCTCAAAATTGCGAACGCTGATATAATTGCCTCGTTGCAGCTGCTGATACCAAGTATCAAAGACACCGCACAGAAAACGACCATAAAGTTCCGGCGTTAGAGAATATGCCTGCCCTCCAATCGTATCAAGTGGGTCAAGACATGGGATGAATTGCAGATTGTGCTGTCCCAACTCGCAGAGGCTTTTGAAGGCTCGCTGCGGCTTTCTGGCCAGCTGTCCGGTCACAACACAGAGCAGATTCGTTTCGACCCTGTAGGCATCCAGCAGCGCAAGCGCATGAGTTACTTTATCCCATGTACCCTGCCCAGCTGCGTCCAGCCGATAGAGATCATGGTTCTCCTGTGTGCCGTCCAGAGAGAGGCCTACGAGGAAAGAGTTGGCTTTGAAAAAGGAAGCCCACTCTTCATCCAGACAAATGCCATTGGTCTGGATGCTGTGGAACACAGAGATATTGCGCTGCATGGAACGCTCCGTTTCCAGAAAGAACCGGAAGAAATCCAACCCGGCAAGAGTCGGTTCGCCGCCCTGAAACAGAAAATGGACGCTGCCGCCTTCCTCTGTGGCTGCAAAAGCCTTTTCAACCAGTTCTCCTGCCATTTCATGGGAAAGCAGTCCCATATTTTTGCAGGCTCGGCTGTTGGAAACATCGTCATAAAAGCAGTACCGGCAACGCAGATTGCACAGGCTGGACGCTGGCTTGACGAGAAATGTATTATGTTTCATAGAGATTCCCTCCGTGCTTCGCAGTTCTTAAAACAAGGATACCGGAAAATACGGGCTTTCGCAAGCAGTAACAGTTAAAAGCTGTTTGAAATAGTAAGAAAACAAATATAGTTGTCCGAAAATCAAAAAAGGAGAAGAAAACTTGTATGGATGAAAATAAAACATACGGTACACGGTTAGCACGGCTTTGGAAGCTGTTTTTGAGTACGCTGTACATTAGCAGCTTTACCTTCGGCGGCGGCTTTGTCATCGTGACCTTTATGAAGAAAAAATTTGTAGATGAGCTGCACTGGATCGATGAACAGGAAATGCTGGATATGACAGCGTTGGCGCAGTCCTCTCCGGGCGCAATCGCGGTCAATGCTGCAATTCTGGTAGGCTGGCAGGTAGAAGGCTTGATTGGAATGATCGTGGCAGTGTTGGGTACCATCATCCCACCTATGGTCATTCTTTCAGTCATTTCTGTGTTCTACAATGCTTTTGCCACCAATCGCTATATCGCGTTGTTACTCAAGGGAATGCAGGCTGGTGTGGCGGCGGTCATTCTGGATGTTGTATTCGACCTCGGCGGCAAGGTGCTGAAGACCCGCTCATGGGTGTATATTGTCCTGATGGTCGCAGCGTTTGTCGCAAATACGGTGTTTGATGTTAATGTGGTGGTGGTCATCCTTGCCGCTGCAGTATTCGGCGTGGTGCTGGCTCTGATCCAGTGGAAAAAAGGTGGTGCAAAATGATCTACTTACAGCTTTTTCTCAGCTTTTTGCAGGTGGGTATGTTCAGCGTAGGCGGCGGCTATGCGGCCATGCCGCTGATCCAGAGCCAAGTGGTGGAACAACATGGCTGGCTGACGATGCAGGAGTTTACTGACCTCATCACGATTGCAGAAATGACCCCTGGTCCCATTGCGGTCAACTCGGCAACTTTTGTTGGTTTGCGTATCGCGCAGGTACCCGGAGCCATCATTGCAACACTAGGTTGCATTACACCGGCGCTGTTCTTTGTTTCACTTCTATCCTACATCTATCGTAAATACAAGGATATTTCTCTGCTGCAAAGTGTTCTGGCCTGCCTGCGTCCGGTCATTGTAGCACTTATCTTTGGTGCAGGTCTTTCTATACTGTCTATGGTGGTGTTCGGAGAGAGTGCAAAGACGCTCGCCAACGTAGACTGGATCGGCATCGGCAGTTTTGCATCGGCATTTTTTGTGCTACGGAAGCTCAAGTGGAATCCCATCCTGACCATGTGCCTGTGCGGCGTGGCCGGGCTTGGACTTCACATTTTGCTCGGAATATAATCTTAAAACAATTTGTCTGTTGGAATCATGAAAATAAATCATTGGGCTTGCAATCAGGGCAAAACTGTGGCATATACATTATACGAAAAATTGCTTTAATGAACGTATTACCGTTCAATGACGTATAAAATGGAGGTGCCCGCCATGACCGCCGTAATCTATGCTCGCTATTCCTCGGACAACCAGCGCGAAGAATCCATCGAAGGCCAGATCCGGGAATGCACGGCTTATGCCGAGAAAAACGGCATCACCATCGTCAAGCACTACATTGACCGTGCCATCTCTGCCAAAACGGACAACCGCCCGCAGTTCCAGCAGATGATAAAGGACAGCGACAAGAAGCTGTTTGATATCGTTCTGGTCTGGAAACTCGACCGCTTTGCCCGAAATCGCTACGACAGCGCACGGTATAAGACCCAGCTGAAGAAGAACGGTGTCAAACTTGTTTCGGCTACGGAAATCATCTCTGAAGGGCCGGAAGGCATCATTCTGGAATCGGTGCTGGAGGGCTATGCAGAATACTACTCTGCCGACCTTGCCGAGAAGGTCGTCCGTGGACAGACGGAGAACATCCTAAAAGGCCGCTGCAACGGTGGCCGTGGAACCTTTGGTTATACACTGGATTCGGAACGGAAGTTCCATATTGACCCTCTCACCTCGCCTTTTGTGCTGGAATCATTCAGAAAGTACCGGGACGGTCTTACGATGAAGGAGATCCGGGACTGGTTGAATGAAAACGGCATCAAGAACCCGGTGGGCGGTGCGTTTACTTATAACAGTGTCGAACATATGCTCAAAAATCGACGGTACATCGGAGAACTGAAATTCCGGGATGTGGTCGTGCCGGACGCGATCCCGCCCATCGTGCCGCTGGAACTTTTCGACGATGTGCAGGAGAAGATGTTGAAAAACAAGAAAGCCCCTGCCCGGAGAAAGGCAGAGGATGATTACCTTCTGACCACCAAGCTGCACTGCGGCTGCTGCGGTGCTTTGATGTTTGGCGAAAGCGGTACGAGCCGGACGGGAGAAGTCCACCGCTATTATAAATGTGCGACTGCCAAAAAGAAGAAGGGCTGTAAGAAGAAAACCGTCCGCAAACAGTGGCTCGAAGATTTGGTCGTCAATCAGACCATGCAACTTGTCCGGGATGATGCCGCCATGGAATCCATCATCGCCAAGGTCATGGAGCTGC
>ERZ860668.2366-NODE-2366-length-10146-cov-2.691111_pt1 | contig 10146 bp, 9 predicted proteins | sample MGYA00510062_ERZ860668 | MGnify/ENA primary metagenome ERZ860668 (study PRJEB30046, sample SAMN00715258) | human gut metagenome | study: EMG produced TPA metagenomics assembly of the A metagenome-wide association study of gut microbiota in type 2...
GTGAACCCGGAATTGAAAATATCTACAACTATCTTAACATTCCTTATTACAAAGGTGTAGATTTCGCTAATTTAACAAAATATGAAACCAAATTTCACTTAGGTTCAAAGCCAAAACAAGAGGAATATAAAAACGAACGCCAGATTTTCACTTGGGAAAACGGCAAAATCTTCAGATACTTCCTTTACAACCACAAGATTTATAAAGAGGAATATCTTTATATTCACTTTTGGTGCAGGCCTATGAGTTACAATGTAAGCGATTATTCAAAAGGGAGATACCTTATATACTCCGATGTTGTGACTGATAGAGATTTTGAAATAACCGAAAAGCTTATTGAAAAATTAGGCAAAGGCAATGCTTTGGCGTTTTATGCAAAAGCATTTTGGATAAACAGAAAAAAACTCACACCAAAAAGAATTATATTTAATTTGAAAAACAAATTAAGTTACAGGTAATTTATTATGATAAAACTGATTGATAAAATAAGACGCGCCATAATTCAATTTAAAATGGTATCAATAAGAAACGGCTGGAAAAAAGCAGAATTTCTAAAAAAGAAAAATATATTTCATCACATTGGTGAACATTCATTTTATCAAAGCACATATTTACCTGCTGAACCATTTCTTGTTTCTATCGGAAACAATGTTGCAATTTCTGCCGGAGTAAGACTTATCACCCACTCTGCCGCACATGTAATTTTTGATAAAGAGGATAACACCAACGAATATATTTGTAGACATGGCAAGGTTGAAATCGGCAACAATGTATATATCGGTGCAGATGTAATTATAAATATGGGAATCACAATAGGCAACAATGTAATAATTGCAGCCGGTGCAATAGTAACTCACGATATACCGGATAACAGCGTTGTGGCAGGTGTACCTGCAAAAATAATAGGAACATACAGTGATACCAAGAAAAAGCACAAAGAGTACAGTGAAAAATATAATGAAGCAGGTCTTTATGAACCTTGCACTGTTAGGGAAATGACAGAAAAATTTCCAATTGAATTTAATGACTAAATTAGGAATCAGATTATGGTTAATTCGAGCAAACAAAAACAGTATTACTACTGGGTTGATAATACAAAGTGCATAGCTTGTATATTGGTTGTATTAGGGCATTTTTGGATGTCTATGGTGGTATCCGGCATTTCAAAAGAAAATGTAATATACGACTTCACAATTCAATCAATATACACTTTTCATGTTCCTTTGTTTTTTGTTTGCAGTGGTTTTTTATACCAAAAAACCAACCGAGTACATACAATCAAAAGCTGGAGCAAAAATGTTTTATATAAACTTTTAAATTTAGGCGTGCCCTATTTCACATTTACTTTGATTACCTTCTTGATGAAAGCAGTTTTTTCAAACAGTGTTAATAATCAAAACGGCAATATTATTCGTACATTATTTATAAGTCCAATTGCACCGTATTGGTTTTTATATGCATTATTTTTCTTGTTTCTTGTAACACCTTGTACGAAAACAAAAAAGCAAGCGGAAGTTCTTTTAGCGGTTGCATTTGCGTTAAAAATTGCAAATATTGTTTTAAGTACCAATAATGTGTCGATGCCAAGTATAATAAAATATATTTTAGGTATGCTGATTTGGTTTGCAATCGGCATATTTCTGGCATTTGATGAAATTAAATTAACAAGTAAAATATGCAAAGTAATTATGGCAATTTCAACTGTTTGCGCATTTTCAATTTGTATATTCTATTATAGAACGCCTAAAACAAATGAGCCAGTTAAATTTATTGTAGGCTTACTTTTTGTAACAGCAATAATTATTGCCTCTTATAATTTTCAAAACGATAAGTTAAATAATTTTTGCAATAAATTTTCAAAATATTTTATGCCGATATATGTAATGCATACAATCTTTGCTGCCGGTATAAGAATTGTATTGCTCAAACTTGGAATTACAAATATATTTATTCATACTGTTTTAGGATTAACATTAAGTTTTGCGGTTCCGATAATCATTTATAAAATAGCAATTAAATTGCCTTTCATTATGTTCTTTATTTCTCCCAAAGAAGCAATAAAGTCAAAGAAAACTAATCATACTGCGGAGAATTCATATGGAAAATGAAGTTTCAAAACAAACAAAAATAAAATCAAATAAAAAGCGCGTAAATATTTTTTGTGTGGGTTATATTTTAGTAGTATTTTTACTGATATTTTTTGAAGTTAAATCAAACGGAAGCTATTTAGATGAAATAATAGGCTTAACTTCAGCTGGCTACTTATTATTTTACAGAAAAAATATTCAACGATATGATATTATCACAATCATCATACTTTTTGCAGTAGCAGTTTTAGGTGTAATATCCAACTTAGTAAGCGGACTTACACATAATTGGTTTTCGATTTGCATAGATTTAGTATCTGAAACCAAACTGCTTTTTGCATATTTTGCTGTAAAATATATGTTCAAGGTGGAAGAGAAGCAAAAAATAGTAAATAACTTACTCCCTTTCGCAAAAATTTATACAATACTTTCTTTTATTTTTTCATTCATTTCACTTTTTGCCGATATTGGTATGACGGGCGGTGAAAGATACGGAGTTAAAGGCTTCAAATTTTTCTTTACATTCCAGCTTCAATACATAGCGGTTTATATGCTGGTATTTGCAATACTTGTATTTACAAACAAAATGGCTACAACAACCAGATATTTCTATTACACCATAGGTCTTATAAGCTTACTTTCGGCAACGAAATCGCCGGCAATTATGTTTACAATAATATTTATAGGACTTAGCATATACTTTAAAAAGCATGATAAAATAAAAATTTGGACAATACTTATAGGTGCCGTAGTAATTGTATTAGCAGGCCGCTTCCAAATTGAAACATATTTGATTGATAAGGATTCACCAAGACGAATTTTCTTTGAATACTCATTCAAAACAGCAAATGAATATTTTCCTCTCGGTTCAGGCTTTGCAACATACGGTTCTGACCAAGCGGCAAGAAATTATTCACAGCTTTACTATCTTTACGGTTTTGATAAAATAGCAGGATTGACACCTGATAATCCGGCGTTCAGCAGTGATACATTCTGGCCTATGGCAATAGGTCAATTCGGCTGGATAGGTTCAATAATGTATTTCATTGTATATTTAAGAGTTTTCTTTTCAATGACAAAAGTAAAAACAACTCCTCAAAAAAAGGCCTACTTATATGCGGCATATTTACAACACATTATAAATGCTATCGGTTCTGCAATACTTTCAAGTTCTGCCGGAATGATTGGATTTTTAAGTATTGCTTTAGTATCACAGTTAGCTCAAGATAGCAGTTCGCAAAACAAGCGACTTAAAGTTCGCTTTTAAACTTAAGGATAAACTATGAAAAGCAAGTACAAATACCTATTCAAAAATGTAGGGCTTTTAACGCTTAGTAACTTTGGCGGAAAAATTTTAACTTTTCTTTTAATTCCGCTTTATACTAAATATTTAACTACAAGTGAATACGGAATTTATGATTTATATGTTACTACTGTATCTCTTTTAGTACCTATTTTATCTGTATGCGTATTAGATGCTGTATTGCGCTTTTCACTTGATAAAAACAGTAATAAATGCGATATATTTACCGTAGGTTTCAGAAATATGGTAAAATCCATTGTGTTTTTTTCCATACTTATTTTGATAAACTATGTGTTTAACATTTTTCCGCAATTAAATGAATATCCGATTTATTTGCTTCTTTATTTTGCAGGTGAAAGATTTTATATTTATTTTTCAAATATTGCAAAGGGGCTTGATAAGGTTAAAGAATATGCAATTTGCGGATTTATAAATTGTATAATGACACTTTTACTTAATATTCTGTTTCTTACTGTTTTCCATTTAGGCATTAACGGATATTTCATAGCAAATATTCTCGCCTTTTTTATTGCAGGTTTGTATTTAATGTTTAAGGTGAAAATTTGGAAATATCTCAAACTTCATCTTAATAATAAAAACCAAAAACACATAATGATAAATTACAGCAAGCACTTGGTGTTCAACAGTATTTCTTGGTGGATAAACAACTCGCTTGACCGTTACATTATAATCTGGCTTTTAGGCACAAGCGAAAACGGCATTTACTCAGTAGCTTATAAAATTCCTACAATAATCAATGTCGTTCAGGCAATTTTTAATCAAGCTTGGACTTTATCGGCTGTAAAAGAATTTGATAATAAAAAAGGGGACTTTTATTCTAATACATATAAAGCTTACAATTTAGTTCTTGCTTTTGCCTGCTCTATACTCATAACATTTGACCAACTAATTGCAAAACTAATCTATTCAAATGACTTTTACATTGCTTGGAAGTATGTTCCTTTTTTGCTTATTTCTGCAATGTTTGCTGCTTTAAATGCATTTCTTGACAGTATTTTCGCTGCCAATATGGATTCAAAACAGGTTGCAAAAGCAACAATTACGGGTGCAATAATCAATGCAGTTTTAAACATAGTTCTTATTCATTTTATCGGCACTGTCGGTGCTGCAATCGCAACAATGGTATCATATTTTTGTATGTGGATAATTAAGCATATCAAAATATCAAAGGTTGTTGAACTCGGTTCAAATATGGTAAAAGCATTTTCAACATACGCAATACTTTTAGCACAGGCAGTTATTATTTTTGCAGTTCAAAATATTTGGTTAAAGCACATAGTTGCTATTTTGTTACTTGCAATCTTAATACTTATGAATATTCACGAAATTAAGATTATAGCAAATAAAGCCAAGTCGGTTTTAAAAAGTAAGCTTTCTAAAAGTGAGGGATAATAAATATGTTAAGAGAAAAAGTCGAAGTAGTACTTTCAAAATTATTAACACCGATTGCATATTTATTTCCCATTCATACAAACAGGATTATTTTTAAAAGCTTCGATTTAAAATATACCTGTAATCCAAAATATTTATGTGAATATCTAAATAACAAGCACAACGGTGAATTTGAACTGATTTATGTAACAGCAAATTCAAATACTAAATCTTTACTTAATGAAAAAGGCATAAAAACCTGCAAAATAAAATCATTAAAATATCATTACTTCCTGTTTACTTCAAAATTCATTATTGTTAATCACGCATATCCGCAGTATCTCCCAAAAAAGAAAAATCAAATTGCTATATTTACAGACCACGGAATTGATTTGTTCAAATATTTAAAAAATCAATCGCTTGAAAATAAAAACTTTGAAATAAGGCAATATAAAAAGATAGATAAATTTCTGTTTTCTTCTGAATTAGATGCTTCAAATGGAAAGAAAAAATTTTGTTGCGATGAAGGCAGAATGCTTTATTCAGGGTTACCGCGCATCTCCCTATTTTTTGACAAAGATTTTAAATGCGAAATTGATTACAAGGAAATTTTAAATATTCCGAAAAATAAAAAAACGATTTTATATGCACCAACATTTAGAAAAGATCACGACAAGAAATTTTTAGAAAAAGATTTTAAAAAAATAATTTCCGCGTGCGAAAAAAGATTTGGCGGTGAATTTGTACTTTTAAACCGTGACCATAATTTCACTTTAAAAAATGACGGAAAAAAATATAACGCCGATAAAATATATGAATGTAATACAATTGAGGATGTGCAAATTTTATTATACTCGTGTGATGTTATAATTACCGACTACTCCTCTCTTATGTGGGATGCAGCGTTTTCTAAACATCCTTGTTTTTTGTATATATATGATATTGACGATTACCTAAAAACTTGGGGCTTTCACACCGATTTCAACAAATTGCCATACCCTTATGCAAAAACAATTGATGATTTTTGCAACAAAATACTAAACTTTGATAATGAAAAATATAAACAAGATTTACAAAGCTTTTTTGATTATGTAAAACTTCGTGAAAACGGAACTGCGTGCGAGCAGATTTATAACTATATGAAAAGTACATTAAAATAATGGTGAAAAATATGATAAGTGTAATTGTACCTGTTTACAATGCAGAGAAATTTATTGACAGATGCATAAAAAGTATATTAAACCAAAATTACAATGATTTTGAAATAATACTTGTTGATGACGGTTCGCCGGACAAATGCCCCAAAATCTGCGATGAATGGGCTGAAAAAGATGAAAGAATAAAAGTCATTCACAAAATAAATGGCGGTGTATCATCTGCAAGAAATGCCGGTTTAAAAGTTGCAAAAGGCGAATTTGTAACATTTGTTGACAGCGATGATACCCTTTATGACTGCGCACTGCTCAATATGAATAATCTTATGGACAGTGAAACGGACTTTGTCATTTGCTCACACAACGATGTAAAAATTGAAAATGTTTTAGTAAAGCCTTACATTGAAAATGTAAAAACTTATACCGCAAATGAAATCAAAACAGATAAATTCATTGAATTTGATGAAACTGTTTGGTGGCCGTGGGGCAAATTATTCAGAATGAGCATTATCAAAAAGAATAATTTGGAATTCGATACTAACATTTCTTTTGGTGAAGACCATATTTTTAATCTTCTATATGCAAAGCACATTGATAAAAATGTAGTAATTTCCGATATTATGGCTTACAATTATTACACCTTTACTATGGGTTTATGCTCAAAGATATATCCTAATTACCACGAAATACAGAAATACATATTAGACAGGCTGTTTGAATTTTTTGATACTCCGCCTAAAAAATATAAAGATTATTTTTCACTTGCATACTTTACAGGTGTTATTGATTACTATCTTTACTCATATAGCTTTAATAAATCAATAAAATATATTTCACAAACTTTGGATGTATTTAAAAGTTGCATTAACGATGAATTGATAAGCACTTGCTTTACAAAAAAGCAAATTGAGTTACTGAAAGCCGGTAAAACAAAGCGATTTGCTCTTTCATATTTATTAAATAATCCGGATAAAACCATTATAAGAAAAGCCAAAATCAACGGTAAAAAAGTGCTTGAAAAAGCACTTGATGTTTTAAAAAAATAATCTTGCAAAATAAAAGCAAAGCGTGTTATGATCTACCCGGATTGTGCAGACAGTGCAAATAGAGCCTGCTTGATGCAATAAATTAAATTTTAAGCAATGTACTGATTTCTTTTTCATAAACACTTATGTTTCGATAACTTCTTGGCATTAAAAATCCCTCTTGATGTTTATTCTACATCAAGAGGGATTTTATATTGTCCGTTTTTACGAACCTATTTTAAAAAAATCAAGCCAAGCTCTTAACTCTACTTTGCTATAAAATAGAATTCTACACCGTTTTCTTTATTTTCAAAGCCATACTTAAAATTATGAAGTTCAAGTATCTGCCTGCAAATTGCAAGCCCCATACCGGATGAATTTTCATCCCTGCTTCGTGACATATCGCCTTTATAAAGAAGTTCCCACAGTTCTTTACCTTCCTCTTTTGAAATGTTTTCACCTTTGTTATAAATTCCAAGTTTAAACTTTTTGCCTTTTCTTGTAAGGCTGACTTTTATAACAGTTTTAGGTATTGCAAACTTAACCGCATTTGAAAGGAAATTGTCTATTACCAAGCCGATAAGCTCATCATTACATTTAACAGAACATTTTTCAACTGCTAAATTTTCAATTCCGACATCTTTTGAAGCCGCAAGAGGTCGATATTTTTCAATCTCTTTTTTAACAATTCTGTCAAGGTCACATGCTTTTTTATCAATATCCGTATTCATTGTAAGCGAATTATACTGCAAGAGATTTTTGACAAGCTTATTCATCCTGATTGATTCTTCATAAATCGATTTTACATACTCGTCATTTTTGTCTTCATTTATTTTTTCCATAACAAGCTCGCAGCGATTTTGAATAATTGCAAGCGGTGTTTTAAGCTCGTGTGCCGCAGCATTTGAAAATGCATACTTTGCATATTTCATCTGCTCTTTTTTCACAATGCTGTACGAAACTGCAAGCGAAATAACGAGTGCCACCGTAAACACGCATGACAATCCTGTTGCCCATCTTGTAAATCGGAAATCTTCAATAACATTTTTGAAAAGATTAGCTGCAGTATAAGTTATCACATAATAAGCGTTTTCATCTTCCGTACCGACAACTCTAACTTGCTTTACAATATATCTGCCATTTTCAATAAATACTTCGTCGGTATAATCTATTGCACTTCCCCACGGGTCTGACTTATTTTCTTTACATTCGGCTTTAGGCACCTTGCCGTCTTTGAATTTCTTGTCGATAAAATCATAATCTTTTTTTGAAAATCAGTCGAATGTGCCTTATACAAATCCATTTCAAAATATTTTGAAATACAGCTGATTTCACCTGTAGGCTTGGTATTGGTAAAGGTAAAACTTTCACCGTCTGTGCCATCAGGCAAAATTCTATACACAAGCGAACACGGAATTACCTTATCTCCGTCAATTGCATACTTAAAGGTTGAGTAGTTAGAAGAATACTTGTTATCCATTTGTGCAAGCTGTTCAATCTGTTTTTCTGACAAATATTCATCAAGATTGACTATGCCATATTTAAGTGACGGACCGTATTGGAACATAATTTGGTTTGAAGTTTGTGCAAGTAGATTTTCACCTGTTTCGTCATAAACATAATATTTTGTAGGATACAATGGAAGACTTTGGTTAGTAACACTTACAAAATTTTCTAAGTTTTCATACGAATTGTTATTGAATTCTTCAGCAGATGTACTTGCTTCGTCATAAATATTTGCTTTAACCGTATCTTTCATATTGCCGTACAAAACAGCCATTGATGAAAAATACAAAACCAAAACAACAACAGTTACGATTGACAAAACTTTTCTTGTTTTTTTCATAAATCATACCTCCCTAAAGGAGTAGCCGGTGTTTATTATTGTTTTAATACATTCTGCTTTTTCACCCAGTGCTTTGCGAATACGCTTAATATGTGTGTCGACAACCCTATCGTCACCGTCAAAATCATATCCCCAAGCAAAAGTTAAAATCAACTCACGATTTAAAACAATATTTTTGTTTTCCATAAGGTAGCAGAGAATTTTAAAATCCTTTGATGAAAGTTTGATTTCATTTTCACCGACATAAGCTCTTTTGCACGATAAATCAAGAGCCACACCGGATACTTTAATCCAATTTGCACTGTCTATTCCCTTGTAGCGTTTTATAAGTGAATTACATTTTTCATAAAGAACGGACAGCGGAAAAGGCTTAACAACATAATCATCGCACCCACATTCAAAGCCTTTCAGGAAATCAGCCTCCTGCCCCTTTGCAGTTAAGAACAAAACGGGCAAATTACTTGCTCTTCTTACAGCTCTGCAAGCATCAAATCCATCCACTTTCGGCATCATAACATCAAGTATTACTAAATCAAAAGAATTTTCATAAAACAGCTCAAGCGCGCTTTCACCATCGGTTGCCGTTTTCACCGAATATCCTTTCGCTTCAAGATAGTCCTTAATGCTTTCCCTTATTGCTTTTTCATCGTCTGCTACTAATACAGAAAACATTCAGCCACCCCCTTTCAGCTATAAGATATAATACCTATGTGTACTTCGCGTGTCATTTAACCAAAATAAATGAAGAATAAATATTTTCAATATCTTTATCTGTTAACTTCATAGGAAAATTTTGAAGTCTGGCGGTATTAACACCGTGAATTGTTTCTTCAAATTCAGCTTTTGTCATAGTCAAATCATCAAGCAAGCCAAGGTCTTTTAAAAAATCAATAAACCCTGCATAATCGAATCCCGTAATTTCTGTTGTTTCATCCATAAGAGATGTAAGCTTATCACATGAATTTGCCATATATTTCCAAATATAAGCAAGCGATACAGCCACCGCTCTTCCGTGATAAAATCCTTTCAACTTATGAAGCTTATAGCTGAATGCGTGTGGCGCGGTAGTTCTGGCAAGATTGATTGCTTTTCCTGCCAGCATACTGCATTCAAGCATAGGTTCAAATGTTTTTTCATCATTTTCAAGATATTTCACAAAATTATTATTAAAAAGAGAAAGTGCCTTTTTGCTGTACTGCCTGCTTTCATCATTTGCATCTATTGACCAATAAGCTTCAACGCTGTGGCAAAATGCATCAAGCGAAGTGGCTACCTTTTGCTCATAAGGTAACGATTTAAGTGTCGTATAATCAAATATTTGATAATCGGGAATAATATC
>ERZ860668.2370-NODE-2370-length-10131-cov-3.127829_pt1 | contig 10131 bp, 13 predicted proteins | sample MGYA00510062_ERZ860668 | MGnify/ENA primary metagenome ERZ860668 (study PRJEB30046, sample SAMN00715258) | human gut metagenome | study: EMG produced TPA metagenomics assembly of the A metagenome-wide association study of gut microbiota in type 2...
TGTGAAAGACCCGAAATAACCGAAAATACGATTTTTCACCTCACGCAACTCGATCTTACTCAACACAGCTTCCACCTCTGGGAACAATTGATTGCTATAAGTCGGGCTACCTACGATAACTCCCTTATATTTGAACACATCTTTCAAGATATAAGAAGAAGGGCTTTTGCTAACATTATGCATCACAATATTCTTGATGCCATTATCAGCCAAAGAAGCGGCGATCGCCTCAGCCATCTGCTCCGTGTTACCATACATGCTGCCATAAATAATAACCACGCCTTCCTCACCTTCGTAGCGGCTCATACGGTCATAGATATCGATCGCTTTCGACGCATATTCACGCCAAACAGGTCCATGGGTAGAGCAAATCGTCTGGATATCCAAGCCCGAAAGCTTCTGTAATGCCCTTTGTACTGGACTTCCATATTTTCCGACAATGTTGGAGTAATAGCGAATCATCTCTTCCCAATAATGCTCCACGTTCATCTCCGTATCGATCACACCACCATCCAATGTGCCATACGTACCGAACGCATCCGCGGAGAATACGATTTTATCCGTAACGTCATAAGTAACCATCACTTCCGGCCAATGCACCATCGGAGCCATATAAAATACAAGCTCATGACGACCCGTATTCAAGGTATCACCCTCTTTCACCTCAAACAAGCCTTCCTTGATGCCATGATATCCTTCCAGCATTCCGAAAGTCTTATTGTTTCCGACAATCTGTACGTCCGGATATTGCTGACGTAACAAACGGATACTACCCGCATGATCCGGCTCCATATGATTTACCACGAGATAATCCAAAGAACGTCCGTCCAAGGCATCCGCTACTTTTTTCAAGAAAATATCAGAGTAACAAACATCGACCGTATCGATCAATACGGTTTTCTCGTCTACGATCAAGTACGAGTTATAGGAAACGCCGTATGGCAACGGCCACATATTCTCGAAGAGGGCCTTTTGACGGTCATTAACTCCTACATAATAAACTTTATCCGCAATTTCTTTTAACTTGTACATCTTTTTTAATTGATAATTGATAATTAAAAATTGAAAATAACAAAGCGTGTGCTCTCTAATTTTCAATTCTCAATTTTTAATTTTCCATTTCTTAGCGCTCTCCAGACAAACCAGCACCCTGCCAAAACAAACGGGATACTTAGCCATTGCCCCATATTCAACATCATTCCAGCCTCGAAAGGCTCTTGGTCATTTTTCACGAATTCTATGAAGAAACGAGACCCGAATACGCATATCATAAATACGCCGAAGATAAGTCCTTGCTTTTTCCAAGCCTCTTTCTTGAAATATAGCCACATACAGATAGCGAACGTCACCAGATAACAAGCGGCCTCATACAATTGCGTCGGATGGCTCGGAGCGGTAAAAATAGGCTCCGCCCCCATTCTCCATGCGTGTAAATTATCGATAAAACGAAATCCCCAAGGCAAATCAGTGGAATGACCGTAAATCTCATGATTCATCAGGTTTCCCAGACGAATCATAGCAGCTACCAATCCTGTCGGAACCACCAACTTATCGAAAGCCCATAACATACTTTTATGGCTTACTCGCTTCGAGTAGAAATAAATGGCGATAATTATACCTAACGTACCACCATGGCTAGCCAAACCTCCCTCCCAAATCTTGAAAATCTCAATCGGGTTGGCTAAATAATATTCCGGCGCATAAAACAAACAATGCCCCAAACGGGCACCAATCACCGTACCGAGCATCGTATAAATCAAAAGGGAATCGATCCATGCGGGCGGCAGTCCCTCTTTTTTCCACATCCGCTCTACAATCATATAGCCAATAGCGAAACCAATCGCGAAAGCCAATCCATACCAACGAATCTCCCGGGAACCGATGGTAAAGATAGCAGGATCGGCAGTCCATGTAATAAAATCAAGCATAATTATTTCAGTTGGCAATTGACAATTGACAGTCGACAATCGCAAGTCAGGATTTCCCGAACTGTCAATTGCCTGCTGTCAACCATCAACTTATATTAAACGAGTCTTCTAATTAAGTTCTCTCTCTCGCCGTACAGCATATCGATTATCGGCAATTCGATCATCGTATATGCGCCCGGTTGTTGCTTCAAGCTCGCACGAGCGACAGAAACCAAGATTTGAGCGGTCAAGGCAGGGTTATTGATCTTCATATCGAATTCGATCAACTGGTTCTGAGTCTTGCCCGATACACCTTTACGAACCAAGTTCACACCATGTCCCATGTCCAACAAATTATCGACACATTCAACCTGCATTACATGAGTCTCATCATGAGCGAAATAATCATCCGCCTTGATAGCGGCAGACACTTGCTTGAAATCGTATCCGTCTTCCACCTCGATATAAACCATACGACGGTGCACGCCCGTTCCCAAAGGAATCGTCATACTTAAAGCCGCTTTCACGCCTTCGATAGCCTTCACGGCAACCGTATGCCCCATACTCATACCCGGACCGAAGTTCGTATAAGTAATACCTTTCGGCACCATCGCTTCTAACAAAGCACGTACCACAGAGTCGCTTCCCGGATCCCAACCGGCAGAAATTACAGCTACCGTATTATGAGCCTTCGCTACAGCGTCCAAAGAACGACGTAAATCCACGATACCTCCGTGGATATCGAAACTATCGACCGTATTGATGCCTAAAGCCAGAATCTCTTTCGCATGCTCTTCCACGCTGCGTGTAGGAGTAGCCAAAACCGCTACGTCAACCTTATCTAACTTGGTGATGCTATCAGTAACCGTGTATGCCTTCAACTCGTCCGGAATATCATTCGGATTACGACGAATAATACCTGCTACCTCAAAATCCGGGGCAGCTTCAAGGGCCTCTAACACATATTTCCCGATGTTGCCATAACCTACGATGGCGGCTCTAATTTTCTTCATACTCTAGTTTTTACTTTTCAACCAACCGCAAAGTTAGATATAATTTAGAGCTTTAACAATAAGGAATACAGTTTTTATATCATTTTCAGAATGATATAGATCCTCACTCTTTCACGAATGAATCCGGATAGGTAGTAAGCTGCTCTACACCGGCTTTCGTACGAATCCAAGTCTTGAAGGTACGGGCTCCCTCGTTCAATTCGATTATACGAGCTCCGTTAGGCAAATGTATGTATTCCGTCGGACCTCCGGTAAAACGACCGTAAGCCAATAGAACATCATGCCAGCAAACCGCATAATCGTCATCATGATCATGGCCGACAAATACCCCCATCACGTCCCCGTTTTCTTTAATCGCCGTAAATAAACCGGAATTCAAGGCCGGAGCGCATGCCTTTTCTCTACGTATGCCATATAGCTGGGCGTTCTCATCGGAAGCCGCTTGATTAAACTCCGGTAACGCTATATGGAAGAAAGCCAAGGAAGGAACCGGCTCTCCCCCGTTATTCCGGGTAAACTCAGCGCTTTTCTTACAATACCAATCGATCTGGTCACGCTTAATATAATCGTATCCTTTTACTCCTTTGATAGTTGAATAGGTATTCGAGTCGATACAATACAAGACGAAAGCATCTTTCTTTCCGTCGGAGGAACGTACGGTCAAGGCGTAATTACCTACGCCTGAGATTTCGGGAACCTCATCCGCCGTCAAGCTGTACGGCAGGCTTTCGGCTACTTTCAGCAACTCTTCTTTTGTCGCCCCCTGCTCATTATCATGATTTCCGAAAACAATGGAGAATGGTATTTTACGGTCGGAGACTGTCTTCAATACATTCCGCATATTTTCCAACGCAGGCTTGCTATAGATAATATCTCCCGTAAAAATCACCAAGTCCGGTTTCTCGTCATCCAACACTTGGTTCATACGCTCAAAAGCGATGTCCGAACGAGGGTCTTGCCATTTTACATGCAAGTCCGTAAACTGTACGATCTTAAACTTCTTATCCGGATTAAACTTCAACCCCGGTTTTTGGGCAAATCCCAAAGAACTCACGCCGGCGGCCAATAACAAGGCCCCGGCAAACATCCACTTTCTCACACTCATCAAATCTCGTGTTTTTTGTAATTAATAATTATTTATTCCTTTCCGAAACAAGCGTCGAACGCATGTGCGGAAGGTTGGAAATCCACTCTCTTCACCAATTCGCAAGATTCCCGTGCCCCATGTTCCCGGTCCATAGCGCTATCTTCCCATTCCACGGAAAGCGGACCTTTATAGCCAATTGAATTCAAAGCACGGATAATCTCCTCAAAATTAATCTTTCCTCGTCCTAAGCTACGGAAATTCCAATATCGACGGGGATCGCCGAAAGTAACATGACCGCCGAATATACCCACCTGCTTGGGGGTATCACTCCAATATACGTCCTTCATATGCACATGAAAGATACGCTCCGGAAACTGATAGATGAAATCCACATAGTCCACCCCTTGGTATCCTAGATGACTCGGATCATAGTTAAAACCGAAAGCAGGATGGTTATTTACCGCCTCCAATGCCCTGCGTGCGGAAAAAGTATCGAACGCGATCTCTGTAGGATGTACCTCCAACGCAAAACGTACACCCAGTTTCTGAAACTCATCCAAGATGGGCGTAAAGCGACGGGCGAAATCATCATACCCCTTTTGTATCATCGCGTCCGTTACCGGAGGGAAAGAATACAAATAATGCCAAATAGAACTACCCGTAAAACCTACAACCGTATCGACTCCCAGCATCTTTGCCGCATGAGCGGTCCGGATCATCTCCTCGGTAGCCCGTTGGTGAACCCCTTCCGGATCGCCATCTCCCCAAATATAATCCGGCAAGATCGCCTTATGGCGCTCATCGATATTATCGCAAACAGCCTGTCCTACCAAATGGGTAGAGATCGCATAAAGCCGTAAGTCATATTTCTTTAACAGATCCTTGATTCCTTGATAATAAGCCGTATCCGTACGTCGGACATCCACATGATCGGGAAGTCCCAATTCCACACCGTCGTATCCGAATTCTTTCGCTTTTTGACAAACTGTTTCCAGTGATAAATCTCCCCACTGGAGGGTATACAATGTTACAGGACGTGCCATAATAGTATTATTTTTAGTCGATTATTTTTATCCATTTATTCTCTGTCGATCCGGTAGCTACAATCGTCTCGATAAACCGCATGCCACGGACACCGTCTTCGGCGGAAGGGAAATCCAAGGTCTCAAGAGCCGGTTCCTCACCAGCCAGAATCGATTGCAAAGCCAAGGCGAAATTCCGATACAAATTAGCGAACGCCTCTATATAGCCTTCCGGATGCCCGCCCGGTGTACGGGAATTATGAGCGGCGATACCCGACATATATCCATTGGAAGTACGGACGATCTCCGCTGGACGATCCGGCCAACGCATAACCATCGTATTCGGTTCTTCTTGACGCCATTCCAACCCACCTTTCTCTCCATACACACGAATATTCAAGCCATTCTCTACACCTACGGCGATCTGGCTAGCGGTCAGCACCCCTTTCGCACCTCCCTCATAACGGATCAATGCCGCCCCATCGTCATCCAAAAGACGATCCGGCACGAAGGTATTCAATTCACCGCATAATTCCACGGCCTTCAGCCCTGTTATATATTCCGCCAGATTAAACGCATGCGTCCCGATATCCCCCATGCAACCGGCCTTGCCCGACCGACCGGGATCCACCCGCCAAGCCGCCTGCTTATTAACATCAGCGCAGTCATTATATAGCCAGCCTTGAGGATATTCCACATAAATACGGCGTATCTTACCTAAATCCCCCCTGCGTACCCTTTCCCGAGCCTCCTTCACCATCGGGTAAGCGGTATAGGTATGAGTCAGCATAAACAATTTTCCGGTTTCCTTCACTTTGTCACGTAATTGTTTCGCCTCATCCAAGGTATATGTCATCGGTTTATCCAGCACGACATGAAAACCATGTTCCAACGCCATCATGGCCGGACCGAAATGCACATGATTCGGGGTAACAATAGACACAAAATCCATCCGTTCGCCTTCAGGCAGGGTGGCCTCTTTCTCTATCATTTCCTGATAAGATGCGTAAATACGATTATCCGGTAAAAATAAAGATTGTCCGGTAGCCAATGAATTCTCCGGGCGAGAACTGAAGCATCCACAGACCAACTCGATCTGTCCGTCTAAATTAGCGGCGATACGATGAACGGCCCCGATAAACGAGCCTTGTCCTCCACCGACCATTCCCATTCTGATTTTTCGTTTCATGGTATTATTCCGTTTTATTAAACTAAGGTAATTACATTGTTGATTCACAAAGCTATGAAAAATAACCCTGCATACGCCAATTTAACAGCTTAATATTTTTTAATTCACAAAATATATCGTTCCTTTGCGTCAAACATTTACCAAAAATATCAACTATGAAGAAAAATGAATTAGTGGCTATCGCCTGTCTGCTTTGTTTTTGTTGTTGTAATGGAACGGAAAAGGAAGTACCTAACCCCGACCTACAAGAGGAATTATCCCCCATACAGTTTACGATCGATTTACAAAAGGAAGTATTACCCTTCCCCGTAACCAAGAGTATTCCCGAGCTGAATATCCCTGAGCCTATTCCCCAAAATCCCGATGCCGAGGAAGATCCTTCTACACCGGATATCGATCCGGATAATTTATACAACCGGATCGATTATATCGTATACCAAAGCGGAAAACCGGACATTCTGGTAAAACATAAGCAATTCACGCCTCAAGATCCGGATTTCACGATCATTTATGATTCACTGCCCTCCGGCAACTATCATATTTGTTTCCTAGCCCACTCAGACAAGAATATCTCCGTGTCCGGACAAACCGCACTATTCAGTAAAGTATCAGATACGTTTCATCTTTTTCTCACCCAAGAAGTACAAGCGGGAGAAAGAATCATTAAAGATATCACCTTACAAAGAATCGTCGGCAAAATAGAGTTCATATCCGCCGATGCCGTACCTAAAGCCCTAAAAAGCTTCACGATAAATGTCTCCAATTATCAAAACAAGATTGATTTAACCACCGGGAATGGCATTTCTCAAAACACGCCTTATACACAAACCGACACTTTTAACGACTCTGATATCGGGAAAACAAATTTCTCCCATTCCTTCTTCACGTTTATCCCGGCTCCGGAATTCATGCTCAAAGCACACCTCTCGGCCAAAAATCAGATAAATGAAGTAACCCGGGAAAGAGAGGTTAATGACATCCTGCCTCTCAAAAATCACATTATTCGTTATACTGGGATTCTCTACACCCCGAAGGAATCAGACAATACCTTCACCCTTGATATATTAAACGGTGGCAAATGGGATAGCCCCATCGACAAAGATCTAAAAGATTAATACAAAGCCGGTGTGCCAAATTTGACACACCGGCTACCTTTTTCCTAACCTTCACACTTATTTTGCGTCTTCTATCTTGAAGAGAGCGTTAAATCCCGTCAAACTAAAGGTCTCACGAACCACATTCCGCATACCGATCAAACGTAAAGACCCTTTCTTGGCAGTCGTCATTTTTTGTAATATTAAAAACAATCGGAGGCCCGCACTACTCACATATTCCAAATCAGAACAATCGACACATACTTTTACTCCCGGATTCTCCCATACCGGCAAAACCTTTTCCTCGCATTCGCGAGCCGTATTCGTATCCAATCTTCCTTTGATCTTAATTACAGTCTCTTCACCTTTTTGGTCAATAACTACTTCCATATCTTTATATTTTATTCGGTTATTTTTTTCTTCATGATAAAGACATTCCGCTCATCTACTCTCTGATAAGAGACCTCATCCATAATCTTCTTGATCAAGAAAATACCCAACCCTCCGATTGGACGGTCTTCGGCAGATAAAGTAATATCAGGGTCTTTTCTTAAAGTCGGATCGAAAGCAATCCCATGATCTATCAAAGTCACGATCAATTCCCCACCTTCCCTGACCAACGAAATGTCTACGGCATCCTCAACATCTCCCTTATACGCATAAAAAATTATATTTGAGACAGCTTCTTCCATCACCAGATTCAGGCTCATCATGAAAGCGGTGCTTAATCCCAATTCTTCTCCAGCTTCCTCCAAGAACTGATTCATCATGGAAAGCTCATGAATATCGTTCTTAATGCGTAATGTTTTTTGCATATATCTGAAAATTTTGCGCTAAAGATATAAAAAAAAGAAATATCCTTTCCTTAAATTTGTATCTTTACCTCCGAATAGTATTTAAAGGTATAGAGTTATGGCTAAAAGATATTTAATAAACATATTCTTATTGATCGCCGTCTTATGCGGGTTCAGTAGTTGCGAGGAGGATCCGTATTATGATCCGTATGAGGAAATCACCTATGATTTATGTAATTATGTATGGACTGATTGGTTTGTCGTAGACGGTTTAGATTGTGAGCAGCAACTTACATTTAATCCGGATGGGAAAGGATGGGATACAAGAATTTATCATTACCCAAGCGGACGCATAGATCGAGAGGAAATTCCATTCTACTGGGACTGGGACAATTACTATACCGATATACTTTATATGGACTATGAAGACGGCCAGACGGTCTTGAAGGACATATGGATAAGCGGCCGAACTTTTGAATGTCAATACAATGGCGAATGGGTGACGTTTAAAGCCTATTAAATGATACTCACCTCTGTTGCGATCATATTAAGGGTATTATAGAATCCGCTTGGTAATGTTTTCCAAAAGCAATTAACCAATCGGTATAACCACCCTTTATTAATCAACTTCTTGACATTCCTACTATTGAGCGTATTCTGTATCATCCCGGCGATCCAAGTTCGCTGGCTTGAGTTGCCTTTCGAATTCTGGAAATATTGTATTCTAGCCGGAATCGTGGGAGCTACCGGGAATGGATTCTTAGTAAAAGCTTTACAATGCGGGGATCTATCGGTACTGGGCCCCATCAATTCCTACAAATCCGTAGTAGGTATTATTGTCGGTATCTTCTTATTAGGGGAGATCCCGAACCTATGGGGTATCGCAGAGGTCCATCTTGTCAAAGAATTCAAGCGAATCAAAATACGGGATATTTCCTCCTACTTTTATTTGGTCCTTTGTATCGGCACCATGCAATACACCACCAATTACGTATTCGATCATATGGAGGTAGGTTATGCGTTAGCCTTGTTCCAACTCTCTACGATCGTAAGTATCTTCTTAGGATACCGTATATTCAAAGAGGAAAATATAACGAAGAAATTGATTGGCTCCGTTATCATGGTAGCGGGATCGGTCATGATCATCTTATTAAAATAATACATTGAGCTTATTTACAGATCAACCGTTCTATCTTATCCTTAAGCGGAAATAGATCTGTTTGAATGGTTCCCCACACTATCTCATCCCGAATCTGATAATACCCATGCACTAACACATGGCGCATGCCTATGACCTCATTCCATGCGATCTCTTGATGTTCCTCCCGAAATTCCTTTGTAATCAAATAAGCCGCCTCCCCTATAATCTCCAAATTCTTGATGACCGCAAAACGCAATATCTTGTTCCTGGAATACTCCTCAAAAGTCACATCTGTCGTGAACTCAATGACATTATTTATCGCCTCCAGCATATGCCGTAGACGTGTATTGTCTTTAGGCTTCTCTCTCATATACCAATATTTTATCCCGATCTACAGAAGAAACGGCAAAATCCTTCAATTGTCCTTCCTCCACCAAATCAACCTTACGATGCAACAATTGGCTTAGAGCTTCCACCATACCCGCATACTTGAATAATGTAATACGAGCGTGGGAGTCAAAACGAACCAGAATATCAATATCGCTATCCTTCGTCTCCTCTCCACGTGAACAGGAACCAAACACCCATGCTTTCTCTATTGGTTGCAAAGAGAAAAAGCCTCTTAGCTTATTAATTATCTGTTGTTTCATCTTTTAGTGATTACCTTGCGCAAATATAAACAATATTCTCACCACAAGAAACAACCTGCAGTAAGAAAACGCTTATTTTATTTACTCTCTCTTTATACAAGAGACAAAAAAACGTTTAACAATAAGGAGATCAACTTACTTGTTTTGACCAAGTTTGATAAAAAAGAGAGGAAATAAAAGTAGTCTCGCCGGGAATCGAACCCGGATCTAAAGTTTAGGAAACTTCTATTCTAT
>ERZ860668.2383-NODE-2383-length-10091-cov-3.286867_pt1 | contig 10091 bp, 8 predicted proteins | sample MGYA00510062_ERZ860668 | MGnify/ENA primary metagenome ERZ860668 (study PRJEB30046, sample SAMN00715258) | human gut metagenome | study: EMG produced TPA metagenomics assembly of the A metagenome-wide association study of gut microbiota in type 2...
TGTCTAAAAATTCCTATCTCATTGTCAGAAATAATAAGAAAATTATTTATATTGGCGGAGATGCCGAGCAGGCGAAGCAGATGATTTATCAACTTCCGGAATACGGGGAGCACGATTCAACGTCTAAGAATGGAGTGTATTATGGAAATGCACAATCTTTAGTTAAGCAAATTGATTTTCGTCAGGCGGACGGCACTCAGGGGAGTGCTTTTCTTGTGACAGACGTAAGCAATGTGATTCCTGAAGTGCGTCAGTTGATTACGGACGCATTGCTGGCAATTATCATTATTCTTGTTGTGACGGCAGCGCTTCTTATTTTCTGGATATATAAAGGGGTGACAGGGCCTCTTGGGAAAATGCAGAAGGCGGCAAAGAACATCAAAGAAGGAAATCTTGAATTCCGGTTGGAGGCAGAGGCCGATGATGAATTGGGACAGCTTTGTCAGGATTTTGAGGATATGAGAAAGCGTCTGAAGACAAATGCGGAGGAGAAACTCCAGTACGATAAAGAAGGGAAAGAGTTGATCAGTAACATTTCTCATGATTTGAAGACTCCGGTTACGGCGATTAAGGGATATGCGGAAGGAATTATGGACGGTGTTGCAGATACGCCTGAGAAGATGGAAAAATATATCGGAACCATTTATAATAAGGCGAATGAGATGGATACGCTGATCAACGAACTGACCTTATATGCGAAGATCGATACAAATCGGATCCCGTACAACTTTGCACCGCTTTCAGTCAACGATTATTTCAATGACTGTGCCGAAGATATTGAGATGGAGCTGGATTCAAAGAATGTAGAGTTTGGTTATTTCAATTATGTAGAGGGTGATCAGAAGATCATTGCAGATCCGGAACAGTTAAAGAGAGTGATCAACAACATTGTCAGCAATTCTTTGAAATACATGGAACGAGAGCACGGGCTGATCAATCTGCGGGTAAAGGACGTAGGTGATTTTATTCAGGTAGAGCTTGAGGATAACGGAAAAGGAATCGCAGCGAAAGATCTGCCGAATATATTTGACCGGTTCTACCGGACGGATGCTTCAAGGAATTCATCCAAGGGCGGAAGCGGAATCGGTCTTTCGATCGTGAAGAAGATCATTGAAGATCACGGTGGCAAAATCTGGGCGACCAGCCGGGAAGGTGTTGGCACAGTGATGTATTTTGTAATCAGAAAATATCAGGAGGTACCGATAAATGAGTAAGATTTTAATTGTAGAAGACGAAGAGAGTATTGCAGATCTGGAGAAAGATTATCTGGAGCTGAGTGGATTTGAAGTAGAGGTTGCAAATGATGGACAGACAGGGCTTGATAAGGCGCTTTTCGGTGATTTTGATCTGGTGATCCTGGATCTGATGCTTCCGGGCGTGGATGGCTTTGAGATTTGTCGTAAGGTTCGTGCGGAAAAGAATACACCGATCATCATGGTATCTGCGAAAAAAGATGATATCGACAAGATCAGAGGACTCGGACTTGGGGCTGATGACTATATGACCAAGCCGTTTAGCCCAAGCGAGCTGGTGGCAAGGGTAAAAGCACATCTGGCACGTTATGAGCGGCTGATCGGAAGTGCCGTGGAAGAGAATAAGGTGATCGAGATCCGTGGACTTAAGATTGATACCACTGCACGCCGAGTGTGGGTAAACGGAGTGGAGAAGAATTTTACAACAAAAGAGTTTGATCTTCTGACCTTCCTTGCCAGTCATCCGAACCATGTATATACCAAGGATGAACTTTTCAGCGAGATCTGGGATATGGAATCCATCGGAGATATCGCAACGGTAACTGTGCACATCAAGAAAATCCGTGAGAAAATTGAATATGATACCTCAAACCCACAGTATATTGAGACAATCTGGGGTGTGGGATATCGTTTCAAGATGTAATGAAAAAGAATAAAAGGAAAGAGATTACAGTATGATAACCAGTACAGGAAATGCCAGGGTAAAACAGCTTGTTACATGGCAGAAAAAGAGAAAGGCACGTGATGAAGAAGGCGTCTATATCGTAGAAGGGATCCGGATGTACCGGGAAGCTCCGCGTGCGCAGGTGAGAGAGGTTTATGTATCGGAGCAGTTTTACAGCCGATATGGAGAAGAGCTGGGACTTTCGGCATGGGGAAGACAGCTGGAAATCCTGTCAGATCATGTATTTTCCCACGTGTCAGATACAAAGACACCACAGGGGATCCTGCTTGTGATGGAGCAGAGAAGCTGTGAGATATGTGAGATGCTGGATCTGGACGCGCAGGGAAGGAAACCGCTTCTGATGGTGCTGGATAATCTGCAGGATCCGGGAAACCTGGGAACCATTCTCCGTGCAGGGGAAGCGGCAGGCGTAACCGGCGTGATCATGAGTCACGACTGTGTGGATATTTACAATCCCAAGGTGATCCGTTCAACGATGGGATCGGTTTACCGAATGCCGTTTGTGTATGTAGAGCATTTGCCAGAAACCCTGGAAGTACTTGCAGAAGCCGGGATTCATTCCTATGCGGCACATTTGAAAGGAAAGAACAGCTACGATCAGGAGGATTACACAAGAGGGACAGCATTTTTAATTGGAAATGAGGGTAACGGACTTCGGGATGAAGTGGCAGATGTAGCAGAGTGTTATATCAAGATTCCGATGTGTGGAGAGGTAGAATCACTGAATGCGGCGGTTGCATCTTCGGTTCTGATGTTCGAGGCGGCAAGACAGCGACGGTAGTGATGAGGGGAAATCAAGCGCAAAGGAGAGTGTGATTTGATGAAACCGATAATCGATTTAAATAAAGAATATGGATTGGTATTCGATGGAGGAGGAGCCAGAGGTGCGTATCAGATCGGTGCGTGGCGGGCTCTTTCGGAAGCTGGTGTGAAGATCAGTGCAGTAGCGGGTACTTCTGTGGGCGCCCTGAATGGCGCCCTTGTTTGTATGGGAGATCTGGAGAAAGCAGGACATATCTGGAAAGAGATGGCATTTTCCCGTGTTATGGATGTGGATGATGAGTTGATGGAACAGTTCTTTGATGGAGAGGCATCCATAAGAGAGATTTTGAAAGGTCTCTGGAAGAAGCTTGCAGATGGTGGAATTGATATTACACCGCTTAAGGAATTGATCCATGAGGTTGTAGACGAAGAAAAGATCAGGAAATGCGGAAAAGAATTCTGCCTTTTGACATTTTCTGTATCGGATATGAAGGAACTTGATCTGAGTATTGAAGATATACCGGAAGGTCTTCTGGAGGATTTTCTTCTTGCCAGCGCATATCTGCTTGGATTTAAAAATGAACCGCTGCACGGCAAGACATATATTGATGGTGGTGCGGTCAATAATGTGCCGACCGCGTCTCTTCTAAAAAGGGGATATAAGGATCTGATCCAGGTAAGGATCTTTGGTCCGGGAAGAGTGCCGAAGACGACGATTCCGGAAGACGGCTCTCTGCTGGAGATCGAACCGAGAGTAGGACTTGGCAGTATTCTCGAATTTTCGGCAAAGCGGAGCAGACAGAATTTGAAAATTGGCTATTATGATGCAAAAAGAGCGCTTTACGGGCTCACTGGATCGATTTACTATATTGAAGAAACACGAGAAGAGTGTTATTATGTAGAAATAATGAAGCTTTTGAGCGAACTTGAAAAGACGGAATATCGTTTCAAACTCAAGTTGCCGATCGGCTGTTCAGACAGAGAGTTGTTCTATGGAATGCTGGAGGCAAGTGCGAAGCTCATGAGAATTCCAAAATATAATATTTATACAGCAGATGAACTGTGGAATGAGACGAGCAGAAAGTACGAGACTCGTACAGATGAGGGAAAAGAAAAACTGCCGAAATTCGTCCATGCGATTGCAAAGCTGAGAAAGGACTACAAGATGAATTTAAAAGGAAGAAGTTTTTTGAAACTGGAAGATTATACACCGGCAGAGATTGAATATCTCGTTGACCTGGCAGGTGAATTAAAGGCAAAGAAAAAAGCAGGAATTAAAGGACACTGCCTGGAAGGGAAGAACATTGCCCTTATTTTCGAAAAGCCGTCTACAAGAACCAGATGTGCATTTACCGTAGGAGCACAGGATGAAGGTGGAATCCCGACATACCTTGCAGGTAATGAGATCCAGTTAGGTGATAAAGAGAGTATCGAAGATACAGCACGTGTACTTGGAAGAATGTTCGATGGAATCGAATTCCGTGGATTTGAACAAAGATACGCAGATGTACTTGCAGAGTACAGTGGAGTTCCGGTATGGAATGGTCTGACAGATACCACACATCCGACACAGTGTCTGGCTATGCTCCTTACCATGAAAGAAGAATTCGGACATCTGAAAGGTCTGAAGGTTGCATATCTTGGAGATGGACGTAACAACGTTGCGAACAGCCTTCTGGTAGGATGCGCCAAAATCGGAGTAGATGTAACAATCGTTGCACCGAAGGCCCTCTGGACTTCGGAATCCCTGTGGAAGAGATGTGACGAATATGCAAAAGAATCCGGAGCAACTATCGAGATCACCGATGACCTTGATGGTGTAAAGGGAGCAGATGTCATTTACACAGACGTATGGATTTCCATGGGCGAAGAAAAGAAAGAGCAGGAAAGAGAGCGTCTCGGAAAGCCATATCAGGTAAATGCAGCTCTGATGGAACGTACAGGAAAAGATACTACAATCTTCTCACACTGCTTGCCGGCGATCAAAGAAAAAGAAGTTACCGAAGAAGTATTTGAAGGACCACAGTCAAGAGTATTTGATGAAGCTGAGAATCGTCTGCATACAATCAAGGCAGTTATGGTTGCAACTTTAGGAGAGAACGAATAATAAGCATGAAAGCGGAGATATTAAAGATGCTCCGGCAGAGCGATGGGTATCTGTCGGGGCAGCAGCTCTGTGACCACTTTCAGGTGTCCAGGACTGCTGTGTGGAAAGCAATCAATCAGTTAAAAGAAGAAGGCTATGAGATTGAAGCCGTGAGAAACAAAGGTTATCGCATTGTGGATATTCCGGATCGGATTACCGCGGATGCGATAAAAAGCTGTCTGGAGACAAAATGGATGGCGAAAAATCTGGAGTATTATGACGAGATCGATTCGACTAATAACCGGGCCAAAGCACTTGGCGAGGCCGGAGGTGCAGATGGAACTCTTTTTGTTGCAGAGACGCAGACGGCGGGAAAAGGAAGACGCGGCAGATGCTGGCAATCACCGGCGGGCAGCAGTATTTCCATGTCGATTCTGTTAAGACCTGTGATGAATCCGTCAGATGCACCGATGTTGACACTTGTCATGGCATATGCGGCAACGAAAGCTTTGCGTGAAAAGACCGAGTTGGATATAGGAATCAAATGGCCGAATGATTTGGTCGTGAGTGGAAAGAAGATCAGTGGGATACTGACGGAGATGAGCGCAGAGATCGATTACATCAATCATGTAGTGATCGGAATCGGAATCAATGTCAATATGGAGTCCTTTCCGGAAGATATCGCGAAGACAGCGACTTCACTGCGGATCGAAGCGGGCAAAGAATTTCGCAGGTTTGAGCTGATCGCTGCGATCATGGAGCATTTTGAAAAAGCCTACGAAGCGGTCTGCGAGGCGGGAAGTCTGGAGCCGATCATGGAAGATTATAACCGTCTGCTGGTAAACTGTGGGCGTCGGGTGCGTGTACTGGAACCGGAACATGAATATGATGCACTGGCACTGGGGATTGACAAGACCGGGGAATTGCAGGTAGAATGTGAAGACGGCAGCAGAAAGTCTGTCTTTGCCGGAGAAGTTTCGGTACGTGGAATTTATGGGTATGTATAGAAGGAGAATTTATGTATCAGGATAAGATCGTATTATGCGGAGCCAACTCTTACGAAGAAAAATTTTATATGAATCCGGATTTTGATAATCTGCCACAGCACATCAAAGATGAATTGAAGATCATGTGTGTGCTGTATGTACATGATGTCGGGGGAATCCTTACACTTGTATTTGAGGAGAATGGGGAGCTGGAATTTGAAGTGACTTCTGCAGAGGGAGATCCGATGTTTGACGAGATCGGAAGCCGTCTGAAGATCAAGGAGATTCAGACAGACGAGAAGAAGCAGGAGCTTCTGACACAGCTTCAGCTTTATTACAAAGTATTTTTTCTGGGGGAAGAGATTGAATGATAAAGACACTGACGATAGGAAATGTAGAGCTTCCGAACCGTTATGTGCTGGCACCGATGGCAGGGGTAACAGACCTGCCATTTCGTCTGTTATGCAAGGAACAGGGAGCAGGGCTTCTGTGCATGGAAATGATCAGTGCAAAGGCGCTCCGGTATAAGAATAAGAATACCAAGGCGCTACTTGCGATCGATCCAAGAGAATACCCGGTATCACTTCAGCTTTTTGGGGAAGATCCGGACATCATTTCCGAGCAGGCAAAGCGGATCGAAGAACTTCCATTTCAGATCCTGGATATCAATATGGGCTGTCCGGTTCCAAAGGTCGTGCGCAATGGAGAAGGTTCGGCGTTGATGAAGGATCCGAAGCGAATCTATGATATTGTATATAAGACAGCGAGAGCGATCAAGAAACCGGTGACGATAAAGATCCGCAAAGGATTTGACGATACCTGTATCAATGCACCGGAGATTGCGAAGGTTGCAGAAGAAGCAGGTGCAGCGGCAATCGCAGTACATGGAAGGACCAGAGAACAGTATTACTCCGGAAATGCAGACTGGGAGATTATCCGTAAGGTGAAAGAAGCAGTGAAGATTCCTGTAATCGGAAATGGGGATGTGACAAGCGGACAGAAGGCACTGGATATGTTTGAGCAGACCGGCTGTGATGGTGTGATGATCGGAAGAGGCTGCCAGGGAAATCCATGGATCTTCAGGGAATTACTGGCATATGAAGAGACCGGATCCATTCCGGAAAGACCGGGCACAGACCAGATCCGGGAAACAATGCTGCGTCATGCAAGACTGCAGATCGAGTTCAAGGGAGATTATATCGGAATCCGTGAAATGCGCAAGCATGTGGCATGGTATACCAAGGGAATGCAGGGTTCTGCGAAGCTCAGAGATGAGATCAATCAGGTGGAAAGTTATGAAGAACTGGAGAACCTTTTAATGGAAAAAATCGGATAGACATAAAACGTGTTCTTTCGCATGAGAGAATGCGTTTTTGCATATATTAAACCAGCAAAGAATTGTTGACACAGCCGCTGGAAATATGTATAATAATGAAATTGTGAAAGTAGCTTTAAATGCGGATAAAATCAGTATCTGCGGCTTGAATAGAAAATGATTTGTCGGTAAGTAAGGAGAATTATAATGGAAGCAAAGAAAACATTACTCACCTATACAGGACTTAAGAAACTGGAAGATGAGCTTGAAAATTTAAAAGTTGTGAAAAGAAAAGAAGTAGCAGGAAAGATCAAAGAAGCCAGAGAACAGGGAGACCTTTCAGAGAACGCTGAGTACGATGCAGCAAAGGACGAGCAGCGTGATATCGAGGCACGTATCGAAGAACTTGAGAAAATCCTCAAGAATGCAGAAGTTGTAGTAGAAGATGACGTAGATCTTGATACCATCAACATCGGATGTACAGTAGATGTATATGATAAAGAATTTGAAGAGGAAATCGTATTTCAGCTGGTAGGTTCTACAGAAGCAAACAGCCTGGAAGGTAAGATTTCCAATGAATCTCCGGTAGGAAAAGCCCTGATCGGTAAGAAAGTCGGAGACGTAGTAGCAGTTGAGACACAGGCAGGAGTTATTGAGTACGAAGTACTGAAGATCAATCGTTCAGTATAAGATGGTATACAGCAGAGAGAAGGAGTGAAAAAAGTGGCAACACAGCAGAACAATGGACAGGAACAGGATTTGAATCATTTAAGAAAGGTGCGCCGTGAGAAGCTTGCAGAACTGCAGGCAAACGGACAGAATCCTTTTGAGATCACAAAATATGACGTAACACATCACAGCCAGGAAGTGAAAGACAACTTTAATGAACTGGAAGGAAAACACGTTGTACTCGCAGGACGTATGATGTCCAAACGTGTGATGGGAAAAGCATCTTTCTGTAATGTGCAGGATTTACAGGGAAATATCCAGTCTTATGTAGCAAGAGACAGTATCGGAGAAGAAGAATATAAAGCATTCAAGAAGATGGATATCGGTGATATCGTAGGTCTTGAAGGAGAAGTATTCAAAACAAAGACAGGGGAGATTTCCATTCATGCATCTGCTGTAAAGCTTCTCTCAAAGAGTCTGCAGATCCTTCCGGAGAAGTTCCACGGACTGACAAATACAGATACCCGTTATCGTCAGAGATATGTGGATCTGATCATGAACCCGGAAGTAAAGGATACTTTTATTAAACGTTCCAAGATCCTTACCGCAATCCGTAAATATCTTGGAAATGAAGGCTTTATGGAAGTAGAGACTCCGATGCTTGTACAGAATGCCGGAGGAGCAGCTGCAAGACCGTTCGAGACACATTTCAACGCTCTGAACGAAGACCTGAAGCTCCGTATCTCTCTGGAACTTTATCTGAAGAGACTGATCGTTGGTGGTCTGGAAAGAGTATATGAGATTGGACGTGTATTCCGTAACGAAGGTCTTGATACAAGACATAACCCGGAATTCACTCTGATGGAACTTTACCAGGCATACACAGACTATCATGGCATGATGGATCTGACAGAGAACCTGTACCGTTTTGTTGCACAGGAAGTTCTTGGAACTACTCAGATTGTATATAAAGGAATCGAGATGGATCTCGGAAAGCCGTTCGAGCGTATCACAATGGTTGATGCTGTTAAGAAATATGCAGGTGTTGACTGGAACGAAGTAGAAACTCTTGAACAGGCAAGAGAACTTGCGAAAGCACACAATCTTGAATTTGAAGAAAGACATAAAAAAGGTGATATTCTGAATCTGTTCTTCGAAGAATATGTAGAAGAACACCTTCTTCAGCCGACATTCGTTATGGATCATCCGGTTGAGATTTCACCACTTACAAAGAAGAAACCGGAAAATCCGGACTATGTAGAACGTTTCGAGTTCTTCATGAACGGATGGGAAATGGCAAATGCATACTCAGAGCTGAATGACCCGATCGATCAGAGAGAACGTTTCAAAGCTCAGGAAGAACTTTTGGCACAAGGTGACGAAGAGGCAAATACAACAGATGAAGATTTCCTGAATGCACTTGAGATCGGTATGCCGCCGACAGGAGGTATCGGATTCGGTATCGACAGAATGTGTATGCTTTTAACAAACAGCGCCGCGATCAGAGACGTACTGCTTTTCCCGACAATGAAAACACAGGGCGGAGCTAAGAATGAAGCAAACAATTCAGTACAGGTAAAAACAGAGGAAAAATCGGCAGAAAAAATTGATTTTTCCAAAGTTGAGATCGAGCCGTTATTTAAAGACGATGTAGATTTTGAGACATTTTCTAAATCAGATTTCAGAGCGGTAAAAGTAAAAGAGTGTACGGCAGTGCCGAAATCTAAGAAACTTCTGCAGTTCACATTGGATGACGGAACAGGAGAGGATCGTACGATCCTGAGCGGAATCCATGAATATTATGAGCCGGAAGAATTGGTTGGCAAGACATGTATCGCTATTACAAATCTGCCGCCGAGAAAGATGATGGGAATTGACTCCTGTGGTATGTTGATTTCAGCGGTTCATAATGAAGAAGGGGAAGAAAAACTTCATCTTCTGATGGTTGATGAGCATATTCCGGCAGGCGCAAAATTGTACTAATTAATGTGAAATAAAATAAAAAATGATTTTTATATCAATTTTGTACCATAATGAAAACAGATTTAAAACGTTATAAAGAGATATAAAGAGATAGGCTCATGGAATGTATTTTCTATGAGCCTGTTTGTGTTATGTAAAGGCAGATGACAGTAGATGAAAGATTATCGAACCATGATTATTATTATGAGTGGAAGAAAAACAGGATTATATTTTGAAAATTACGAAAAAGAGTGGGTACTTGACGGAGCAACTGTTCTCTACGAAAGCGCCTCGGAACTAAGAGCAACTCTTGAATATGATTTTTTGCAGGAAAAAACTTTATTTACAAAGGGTTTTCGATGGAGGAAATCAT
>ERZ860668.2385-NODE-2385-length-10075-cov-2.299701_pt1 | contig 10075 bp, 7 predicted proteins | sample MGYA00510062_ERZ860668 | MGnify/ENA primary metagenome ERZ860668 (study PRJEB30046, sample SAMN00715258) | human gut metagenome | study: EMG produced TPA metagenomics assembly of the A metagenome-wide association study of gut microbiota in type 2...
TTTCAGCAACTGATCCGCCATGCATTCTCCAGTGGTATAAAATCATCGGAATATGTTTGATACTTTCCGCGTTTTCAATACAGCGGAACATCAGATCATAATCCTGTGAACCATCATATTCTGGTCTGAATCCGTCAATTTCTTTAATAATATTTGTTTTCACAACAAAGAAATGGGTAATATAGTTATGTGAACAGAATAAATCCATACTGAAATCAGGCTTAAAGTTTGGATCATTATGTTCTTTCCCATCTCCGGTAATCTTGTCTTCATCTGTATATAAGATGTCATACTCTTTTTCCTGTAATGCTTTTACCACTTCATATAAAGCATTCGGTGCAAGAATATCATCATGATCAAACAATCCTACATACTCACCGGTTGCCAGTTCTAACGCTGCATTCGTATTTCCTGAAATTCCTTCATTTTTTTCCAGTAATGTATATTTAATTCTGTCATCCTGTTTTGCATATTTTTCCAATTCAGCCTCTACTGCAGCATCACCTTCGCTTCCGTCAGCAATACATAATTCCCAATTGCTATATGTCTGATCAACAACAGAATCTATCATTTCTCTCAGGAAATTAATCGGTGTTTTGTATGTCGGAACAATAATACTGATCTTTGGTTCGAATTCGAATTTAACTTTTTTCTGCTTTTCAAGTTCTTCTTTTGTTGGTTTATTTAATTCAAACCATTCACCGTACGGCATTGTAGATGCATTTACACGACTTACAATATATTCCTTCAGTCCTTTTACACCATGTTTTCTGATATGGTTAATCCCTTTTTCTATATTCTTCTTATTGATGCATTTTACTAATTGTTTTGCAAAGCCCCTGCGAGCTTCTACTTTATTATTTCTGCGGATAACTTCCGGTTTTAATTCGATTCTTTTTCTCTTCTTTTTATCTGCGATTGATAAGTAATATATTTTTTCTTCTTCATATGGAAATTCAATTGTAAATCCGCATTTCGAATTTTCTTCTTCTACCAGACCTGCTTCAACAAGATCTTTACGATCATTTCTTGCTAATTTAACGTCTTCTGCCGCTTCCATTTTTTCATTTAAAATACTTATCTTCAACTGATCTACTCCCCAGTCAGAAATAGTCCATCCACCAATTAAAATCTTAACATCTGTTATTCTGACATAATCCAAATTATACGCAATCGTGCTGTCATCCTTTATTTTATCAATTTCTTTTTTATTTATACTGCAGATTTTATCAATCTTCTCTCCACATTTTACAAACAATTCGACCTTTTCTAATGCATCGTTATCTTTCGGCCAACATGCTTTTATATTGAAACCACTCTTCAGCGGAACATTATATTTTTTCTGATATTTTTTCTCTACATCAGAACGTTTATTCCTCTTTACTTCACTTTCTACAACTTCACCATTCATCTTTATAAAAAACTCAATATTTCTATTTTCTATATCAAAACACCAACCCGTTATGCGCACATAATTTTCATAAGGCTCTAATCTGTATACTTTTGTATCAACATGAAATTTACAATTCATTACTATTTTCTCCTTTTTGTTTAGTCTGTAGAACTTTTCTTCCGAATACATAGTTATAAAGAAAAGAATATGCTACAAATTTTATTGTAGCATATTCTTTCTTCATTCACAATCTCAATATACGCTTTTACTATATGTATAAATTCTTCCTATCTATTATTCTTCATGCCGATTTCGAGCTGATTCAATTCGATTTCATATAATTGTCGATGTTTTTTCACAACAACATCTAAGATCAAACCGCAAATCCATAATAAAATACCAACTGTAAACACAACACCTGACACTATAATGGTCGGGATTTTTTCTACCAGTCCGGTGTGAATATAGCTGACAAATACCGGAACAAAGAATCCTATTCCTAACAATAAGCAAATAATTGAAGCACACGAGAAAAACAGAAGTGGTTTATAATCTCTAAATAAACTTGCAATAGTCTTCAATACTTTCATTCCATCACTGACTGTATTTAATTTTGATTCGCTTCCCTCTGGTCTGTCCCTATATGTTACAGGAATTTCTTCCAATAAAAAGTTCTTGTCTAAAGCATGAATGGTCATTTCGGTTTCTATCTCAAACCCTTTTGACAAAACCGGAAAACTTTTTACAAACAGTCTGCTGAATGCGCGATAGCCTGTCATGATGTCCTTTACATTACTATGAAACAAATGATTAATTAAGCCACGTACTATTCTATTCCCCATATTATGAAAAGGTCTTTTGTTTTCTGTAAAGTATGTAGACGAAAGTCTGTCCCCTATAACCATATCTACACCTTTATTTAAAACCAAATCAACCATTTCTCTTGCATTTTCGGCCGGATATGTATCATCTCCATCTATCATCAAATAACATTCTGCATCTATATCCCGAAACATACTGCGGATTACATTACCCTTTCCCTGTCGGTATTCATAAACCACTTTTGCTCCTGCTTTTCTGGCTAATTCATCTGTATGATCACTGGAATTATTATCATATACATAAATTGTAGCCTCTGGCAAAGCTTCTTTGTAATCAGATACAACTTTTTCAATTGTTAAACTTTCATTGTAGCACGGTATCAACACTGCTATTTTATCCATTTTATTTCTCTCCTATATCATAAATTTTATAATTATCACTGTTGTATACTACGATACACGAATCATCTTCATAAGTCAATAAGTCATTTCTGCTGTATATATATTTAACTCCTAATTTTCTCAGGTCTTTTAATGTTATATACAAATAAACCTGATCCGGCGCATCTCCCACTTCATATTTGGGTTTTCCAGATTGCTTTACAAATATATGGATATGTGCATATCTATTATACACTTTTTCATGTTGTCCAGTTGGATCAAGTTTTTTCCAAAAAGCTAAATTCGGATAGACATTTGCAGAATTTATCGTTGGTGCTCCTGCCATTACCGGGAAATTAATGGTTGGAATTCCTTCGCCTTCAACAATCCATTTTGCACCTTTATCCTCATTTACAATTTTCTCTATCGCCTGATATTCTCTTAAATTTGTAACTGAATCAATTCCCGATCTAACCGGATTAACCAATCCTCCGCTTATCAACATTAGTCCAATACACATATAACTCCAAAACTTCTTATTAGCAGCATTTCTTAATATACCATAGAAAATTACTGCAAATGCCATGATAGAAATCCATAAATATTTTTCAGAATAGTATTCTGGATTAATATTAAAAACAATTTTATTCAAACATACGGATAATATAAAGGCTGCCAAAGCTGAGATTATCTTATTAAACGATTCTTTTATCAAACTCATCGCACGAATCATTAATAAAATATTACACATTCCAAATGCAATCATTGCACGACTACTTTGAACATTACTTAATAATGTGATTTTGGCTAAAATTTCAGGGAATCCAATAATACTATAAATTCCCAGGAAACAACTGACAATTGATAGTACAATTAATAATTTATCTTTCGTCTTATATTTAATCGTATACCAGATTGCAGGAAAATAACACACAGGAAAGAAATCAATAAACATTGCATTTTCACATACATTTGATTTGATGGAAAGTCCAAACATTGATTGCCAGATATTTGACATATATAATATTAAATTCTCTCCGGAGCCTCCGCCAGTCTCACACCTACTTCCCGGGTATACTGTATTAGTTAAAAGCTGGATTGTCTCTTTTGATTTCCAAAATGTCAATCCCAGTATCAAAATTGTAGATGTTACTGCAATAATTATAATAAGTATATCTTTTATTTTTATATGAAATTTTTTATAATTTTCCCATATTATCCAAACAAATATTCCAAGCAGCACATACGCCAATGAAATCTGCCAGGCTGGATACATGGTCAGTATATATCCCCCCGCACAAATCATTATCACTACTACATAAGGAATTCTCTGCACGGAATTTTCGGTATTCATATATTTCCATACCATAACCATTGAAAGCTGCATAAAAATCAACATTTCAACTAAACCATTAATCGCAAACCACCACTGAACAACCGGTGCAAACGAGATCAAGAAACTTAATACCACTGACAATCTTTTATTTTTACCAGTAACCAGCATTCCGAATTCAAAAGTAACCATAAAAAGTGCAATCAGTCTTCCGCACCAAAAAAATGCCATTCCTTTTGCTATTGGTAAAAAAAGATATCCAAGATAAAATGGTCTGAATATCATCGCAATAAATTGAACCGGTTGTCCATATTCAAAAAATACATCTGTACTACCTGCTCTGATCGTATCGCTGAAATATGGAAACTTTCCTGTGAAATTATGATACTGCGAAAATAACATAGGTGTGGAAACAGCCCATTCATCTGTACGGATTGCCCTTGATACTCCCCATATTACATTATTATCATCTCCACTTAGATACCCACACCACATTCCTATAGATGAGCCATTTATTTCAAATATAATACCCAGAACAAACAAAACACCTGCTATTACAAATCTATATTTATAGATAACAGAAGATACATCAATTTTTCTATATTCTATAATGCAAAAAATAAAACTGAAAACAATGAATAATGTAATTGTATTCCCTTCTTGGAAAGCATGTAATACAGTATCTGTTAAATCAATGTTCAAATAGTCATTTCCAACCACCTCTACCATATAAATATATGTATTCCAAATAAGTGCTATACAAAAAGCACTTACTATTCCAAGCATATATTTATATGTTTTTTTCATACCATCACCCATACCATCAACTCCTCTATTTTTTTTCCAGAATCAATTTTCTGGTCACGAAATTATATACCATCACAATTATTGTAGCTGCAATTTTCGCTATCATATAAAAAATCTTTAATTTATCCACGCATAACCACATAATTACCTGATTAATTCCAAGTCCAATAATACTTAAGCCAATAAAAATCAAGCATTCTTTTACTTTATTATTTTTTTTGTCTGTTTCAAATACATATTTCAGGCTTAAAATATAATTTACAATAACAGATACCGAAAAAGAAATTCCTGAAGATATCAAATAATTTATACTTATTACTTCAGTCAGAAAAATCAGCAAACCATAATCTATAACAAAACACATTCCTCCTACTATACCAAATTTTATTATTTGCTTAATCAGATTAATCATTTAATCGTTTTTCTCCTTTCAACATATCAATAATTATTGCATCGAAATCCTCAGCTTTTATCTACTTAACAAAAACAGCAAACAAAGTGATCCAAGCCATTTACATTCTCAGATCACTTTTAATCATTAATATATACTTTCTTTATTCCAATTTTACCATATCTTGCGCAACATTGTATTGTGTACCTGTACCGTCGATCATATATACATGAATATTATACATCCCTTTATTTTTTGTTTTCTTTTTCACATTAACTTTTCCTGTCCATTTTCCATCATCCTGAACAGCTAGCGGAACCCATTGTAAATCACTTTGATCCCGGTTACTCCACACTGCTGCACTTGCCGACTGTACACCATTTTTCATATTTTTCAAATCATCAACTGATATTTTTATTTTGTACTTTTTGTCTGCAATATGTTGTTCTTTTGTTTTTATTTGTGCCTCTGGACTTTCTTCTTCATTCTGTTCATCGTTATCTTGCTCTATTACTTTACCTTTATTTATATTTGCCATTTTATGCATTAGTTTCGATTGCTTGGATAACTCGATTTTTTCTTTTTCTATTCCATATTCTTCACTTAACGTTTGTCTATCTGAAAACAAATTTGTTCCAAGTCCCAATCTGTCTCCCACTATCTCTGCTCCCAATGCTGCTATTGTTGTAGGAAAATTATCAAATGTCGTATAAACTCTTCTTTTTTCACCACTACTTGCTACTGCCGGATTAATATATGTTGTATACACTTTTCTATCATAATCTGTGTCAACATCTTCGCAAAAATCACTATCCATAGTTAAATGATCCCCGGATATAACAATCGTTGTGTTCTGCGCGAAACTTTGTTGTTCAACCCAGTCAACAAACTCTTTCACCTGTTTACTCGAACATGCCATAACATTCGCATACTGATTTTTTCCAAAAGTATACGGGCATTTTTCACATATATACCCGTCCTCAAAATGTGTATCTACTGTAAGCATTGTCAGATTAAACGGAGTATCCTGTTGTGACAATTCTGTCAGTTTATTTTTTGCAAACTCAAATAATTTTTCGTCTTCATATCCCCACCAGACTTTATAATCTTCTGGAATCCATCCATTTTCAATCGCATAATTATAATCCAGGATATCATAATCGCCATGTTCTTCAAAATATAATCTTCTTCCACCAAAAGTTGCATCAGATCCAATTAAAAGTGTTTGTGAATACCCTTCTTTTTGTAAAATATCGCCCAAAGTAGTGGTGTCTTTAAAGAAAGTATCCTGTGTATCCATCGCATTATCATCAATAGAAATACTTAAAGGTAATCCAGAAGTCTGCGCAAACATTGCTCCCATTGTCCACGTAGCCCCCGGCATAGCGTATCCTCCATTTAATTTTTTACTTTTTCCCGAAAAATCCTCATTAGCCTGTGCCAATTCTGTAAGTTCAGGTATAACATTCTTTTTAAATGCACCTCCATTTTCATTATCGGAATATGTTGCTTCCATCGACTCTAAAAAAATATATATTAAATTTCTTTTCTGCTCAGGAAATGAAACATTCGTTGTAGACGGATCTGCATAATTATCATCAATAAATTCAGAATATGTATGCTGGCCTTTCAAATATTCACCGATATTTAACTTGTGCCATGTGACAGCTACTGCCGTTCCAATCACAACAATTCCCATCAAACATATAACAATCATCATTTTGTTTATGTTTTTCTTTTTTAGACTGCAAATTACCCAAATAGCAACCACTGCAGCCAAACAAATTACTGCCGGAACGACACATTTAAGGCAATACGCTTTTATCATATCCGTATTGGTGCCTTCCAGAGATGTCGTTAAATGAAACACCAACTCATCCATTGTCAGACTTGTCCATGTATCAAACATCCATTTAGCACTAAAAGCAAGTAACACTGACACTACCATCAATAAACTGCTTAAAATTATTCCTATATATTTAAATATCTTATGTTTCTTCATTATCTTTTCGGGAACGTCTCCTAAACATATCGTTTTGGCCCATTCATTCTCCTCTTTCACCCTTACATCTGTATAAAATCTTACTCTCCAAGCCCGCTCTCAACCGCATCCACCATTGCTTTCATGGCCTCTTCTTCATCTTCCCCGTCGCAGATAAGCTCGATTTCATCTCCCGATTTCACGCATGCTCCAAGGACACTCAATACACTTTTCGCATTTGCTGCAGTGTCATCGTTATACATGAATTCTACTTTGCATTTGTATCTGCTTGCTATGTTACAGAACATCCCTGCAGGTCTGAGATGTAGTCCCGTCGGATTTGTTATTGTAACTTTCTGTCTGATCATAATGTATTCTCCCCATTTCTGTCTGTTATTCGCTCTGGCCGTTCTGATTGTTTTCATCTGTCTTTGTCTGACTGCTGTTCTGGCTTTCACCCTGTGTTTTACTGCTCTGCTTTGAATTTTCAAGTGTGATCTCCACATTCACTTCATTCACAAGTGTGCAGCCATCCGGCAGTTCGACAGACACCGGAACAGTATATGTACCAGGCTCTGTATAATTCTTAAGATCAATGCTGACTTTCTTCGCAGGTGAGAACAGATTCAACACATCATTCGGTCCCTTCACCTGTATCTCCAGATCAACGGTAGATCCGTAATTGATGCTCAGTCCGTCCGCTATATTCTCCAGGATGATCGATCCTGTCGATATCTCAAAGCTCTTTGTTCCCGGCTGTTGTACCTGGATGGATATTACCACCTTATTCGCATTCTCTTCCGCAAGGGATACACCGCTCGGAAGATAAGATGAGATATCAATGGTCTGCTCCGTTCTCTGTGTCAGTTCTTCCAATTTCAGGGCACTCGGTGGAATATCGATCTCCGAGATCTCGGCAAGCGTACTCTTATCACCTGTCACTTCCACTTCCTGCGGTTCTACCGTGATCTTGCCAAGTTTATACCCTTCTGCTGCCGACACCTCTGATGTATCCACTTTAAGCGGCACGCTTTTCACCTGAAGCAGTTCTACCTCAACACTGACACCTTCTTTTCCAAGGTTGTTTGCAAGAAGTGTCTGGTCGATCACATTATTATTTGCATCATACAGTACCAGTTTTGCTTCTACCGTCTCATCTTCAGATAATCCGGATACATTTGCTTCTGCTGTTACTTTTGCAATATTGTTAATGATTCTCTTCGGTCCGCGAAGTGTTACTTTTTCCGGAAGTGCTTTCAGACTTCCTACTTCATATCCGTTTCTTACCGTTCCTGTTGTTGTCGGTGTGATTGGGAAATTATTCTTCGCTTCCTCATCTATCTGAATCTGCAGATTTCTTGGATTTGCCGTTGCCTTTTCATATTTTCCTGTATATCCTTTGACCGTCACTTCAATCGGCACCTGTGTACGAAGCGTCAGTTCTTTCATGTTCGCTGTCGCAACAATATCCTCTGCCCTGATCTTATCCAGTACCGACCGCTGTGCTGTAACTGTTACATTAATCTCCTGCGTGTTATCCACGATCTGATACGTATTATTATTATCCGTAATCACTTCTTCATGCGTTACCTGCACCGGGATATTGGAAAATGTCTTGTCATCCACCGGGTCATCGATATTCACTACAACCAGCCATAAGAATGCCGCAATCAGGAAAGCCAGTATTTTCAGCGCAAGATTGTTAGTTATTCTTTTTCGCATGCTTCCGCCATCCTTTCCACATTGCCTTTATTCTGTTGGTTTCACTGCTCTTATGCTGTACCTCTTCCAGCTTCACACGAAGTTCTGCTTCATTGATACTTCTTGTAAGCTCTCCTCCCTGTGCGACTGACACAGCTCCTGTCTCTTCTGATACCGTAATGACCAGTGCATCACTGACTTCGCTCATTCCTACTGCCGCACGGTGTCTGGTGCCCAGATCCTTGCTGATCCCCATATTATCCGAGAGAGGAAGATAGCAGGTCGCCGAGACGATCCTGTCACCTCTTACGATGATCGCACCATCATGAAGCGGTGTATTATGTTCGAAGATATTGATCAGCACCTGACTTGATACCAGACAGTCCATCTGGATTCCGGTGCTTTCATATTCCGTAAGCCGTATTGCCTGTTCTACGACGATCAGAGCCCCTGTCTTGACTTTTCCCATGGCAAAGCATGCACGGATAATATCCTCTCTTGTTTCTTCACTGAAACGTATCTCCCGGTTCTGTTCAAAAGGAACAACTGATGTCAGGAATTGCTTCTCTCCAAGCTTTTCCAGTGCCCTCCGCAGTTCCGGCTGAAATACTACAACTGCCGCCGTAGCCAGTACCGTTACCGAATTCCTTGCCAGAAATAAAATTGTATGCATCTTAAAAACTGCTGCAAGCAATACAAAGATACCAAGTACAACAATTCCTCGCATCAGCATCCATGCTTTTGTATTGATCAGCCACATTGCAATATGATAGATCAGATATGTCAAAATCAGGATTTCAATAATATCTGTCAGATGCGCATCTGGAAAATACAATTCCTGACTGACGGCTCCTAATACATGCATAATATACTGTTTCACCCGGTCACCCCCCTTTTGCTATAATTATTTATCTTCCCATTTAAAATTCTTTTTTATCTCATATCAGGATCATTTTCAAAACTTCTTCTTAAAAGCTCCTGATCCACATCAGCGTCCATAACATTACGTCTTTTTGATGCCGGACGTTTTTTCTTTTTTTGTCCCTGCTCGCTTTGACGTGCCTTTTCCTGTGCCTGTTTTTTTGCTTTTTTTCTAACTTCCGCAGTATCCATGATCTCCGTTTCCTGTCGTTCATTGATCCGCTTCACCGTCTTCTCCGGTGTAGATACTACAATCTTCGGAACTGCTTTTACATAGTAATAGTATTCATCATCTTCGTACTGAAGATTCTCACTTCTTGAATAATCTACGGAGAAAAAGAACAGT
>ERZ860668.2395-NODE-2395-length-10035-cov-2.950200_pt1 | contig 10035 bp, 6 predicted proteins | sample MGYA00510062_ERZ860668 | MGnify/ENA primary metagenome ERZ860668 (study PRJEB30046, sample SAMN00715258) | human gut metagenome | study: EMG produced TPA metagenomics assembly of the A metagenome-wide association study of gut microbiota in type 2...
ATACCCCCATATAGGACTTTTATATTTCATTGTCCTATATGAGGGTAGCATATCATTTTTGTACCTTTTTTTATATTTAAAGCTCCCACGATAATTGTCTACTCCTATGATATATTTTTCGAAATATACAAATTTTCCGCATTTATACTATCATACCAGCCCTTATCCGTCCATACTTAATCTGCACAATTCCACACGCAAATCATTTTCTGCCTATACCGCCCCAAACTGCAGATACCACACTGCCATCTTATCTCCCAGAAAAATTGCAGTTGCAAGTCCAAACGCAAGAAATGGTCCAAACGCAAACTGATCTGTTTTATTCAGCCTCTTTCGTACCAGCATCAGTGTCACATAAGCACCTCCTGTTATAATCCCAATACACATTGCACATATCATTGACGCGCCACCAATAAGCAATCCGCTTACCGACATCAGCTTGATATCTCCGCCGCCAAAAGCTCCCGGAATCAGCAGACTGATCACCAGCATCGGTACTGCGATCACAACTATCCCAAGCAGACGACTTCTGATCCCATGCTCCGGGAATAACCAGATTGCGGCTATCGCCATCGCCAGAACCATTACATGAAATCTATCATATATCATCTGTGTATCCTGATCGATCAGGGCTACTACAAGTAATATTCCTAAATACGCAAAAATTACTGCGCCTCTCAGAGAAATAATCCCCGAATTGCCGCAGCCAAAATAAGTTCCACAGCCAATAAATGCTGCTCCTCCAATTATTTCTACTATAAAATCTCTCGGCGGTATCTTTACACCGCAAGTTTTACATTTTCCTCCAAGACAGATATAACTGATGCACGGAATCAATTCCAATGCTGTCAACTCTCTGCCACATTTTGTACAATGGCTTCTCCCCCGCACCACACTTTCCTGACGCGGTAATCGGTCAATGACCACATTCAAAAAGCTAAAAATACATGCTCCGAAAAAGAACTGTATTACTTTAATGATTATCTCTATTGCTACTAACATCTCAGTCTCCGGTGTGAATGATATTATCTTCATGATATACAAGGTACTTCGCATCGGCATCCGCATCATACCATACGGTATATTCATTTTCCCGGTAAACAAATTGGCGTACGGTATAACCGTCGTCTTCCATCTGAAGAATCCAGAAATCTCCGGGTGCTTCACTTAACTGTAAAATTTCCTCATATAAGCCATCTGCGATGCCTCCCTCCCGGGTAGCATCGCAGAAAGCATTATCCCCGCCATACTGTTGTGTTGCAATTACCTGGGTTGCCATCCGCACCGATTTGGCATTCCCCAGAGCTACCTGGGAGTCTGCCCGGTAGATTAACCGGAGCACCCCAGGAACTACTAAAACAATAGCAAGCAGGATTATGATCAGCAGGTAAATTGTCAACCTGATCCAACGATATTTAGTTGTGGTTTTCGCGGATGCTGTGACTGACATTGGATTACCTCTCCAAAACATTGCTTAACGTTTGTTATTTTACATCATATGTACCTTTACCGCCATCAGTTCCTGCTGTATATGTACAAGTTTTTCCATCATTAGTATATACCAGCCCTGTTACTTTACCGGCTTTTACAGTAGCAGACGTAATGTTCGCTTCTTTTACCTCTGCAAGTGTTGCAATGTCACTAATTTTTACAACAGTCTTACCTTCAACGGCACCGGTGCCAATCTCAATTGCATCATCTGCTGCTGTTAAATCTAATTTACCATACGCTTCATCTACTAATGTCTGTGCTGCCATTACTGCCTGACGTGTCTCAGCTACGATAGATTTCTCTTTCGCTTTATTAATGTATCCTGTCAGTGCCGGGATTAAAAGTGCTGCTAAAATAGCAAGGATTACCAGAACTACGATCAGCTCTACCAGAGTAAATCCTTTCTTCTTGTTGTCTTTGAGTTTTTTGTTTCTTAATTCGAATAATTTTGCGAACATTTCTCATACTCTCCTTAGTAAAAATATTTGTTATTGGTTTGTATTATATCAACGCTTCGGTGCAGCGTTCATACCTGAAATAATAGATTGCGGAGATACACAGAATAATAATATCATACACTGTATGACGTGCATCTCACAGCAAGAATGCCAATAGCATTCTTGACTTTTCTGCAGGAGCTACTCTCCTGTATCTGTCCCAACTGTAGCTGTCACCGTATCTTTTCGCATCAGACTATGCCGAAGCTGGATTACCTCAGAATCTGTTGCAATCAGATCTGTGCGGTCTCTGTCACGGTATAATGATGCCGTAACTGTAAGCTGATCTGTCATATCACCTGCATTTACACTATCCGGAAATGCCCACTGTACTTCCAGATAATTGCCCATGTAAAAACCTTTGCCAAACACCGTTGCTACGGCTCTGGCTGCCGGTTCATCGTTCCAGGTGTATTGATACGTTCCATTATTGTAAAAATAATATCTGATCAATAGCTGTCCTTCGTCCACCGCATCTGCTTCACCGGACTCCTGTCGACCGATAAAAAGCTGCGTTTTTTCGCAACCATCCGCGGAAATCAGTACAGCATAACCGTCTCCATTAATAAATTCTAATATATTTCCCGAATTATTTCCAGTCTTATCTGTAATTTTTTGATTTTTTTTGCGTTCAACGTCATAAATTTTAATGTATCCGTCTGCATTTTCGACAATTCCGCGCAATTCTGTCATAGTTGTATCCAAAATCGACTGTGCGTACTGTAATCTCTGTTCCCGGACAAACACTTTTGCAGCGGAACTTAATGCCGTAGCTGCCATGGCAAACATAATGCTGATCAGTAGCATGGTTACAATGGTTTCCACCAGTGTCGTGCCATCCCGTTTTTTTAACAACCGCCTTACTTTTTTCATGGAGTATCCCCTCCTCCAGACGGTGTCACTGACGCATCCGCAGAAACATCATACAGGGAAAACACAATATTTTTGCTTTGCCCATTTGTATCCTGATACGTTACCGTTTTGGTGGCCAGAGTGAACGGCACTCGAAATACAACGGAACCTTTCTTATCCATCTCTGAGGTTGTTGCAATAAAGGATAACGTTTTACTTTCTCCATCTACTTTCTGTGCAGAAGCAAGCCCCTGAATGATCTGTGTATTTTCCTCTCGGATCTGTTTATTCTTCTGCATAGATGCATGACTGTAAGAAACAGCTCCCTGAAGAATTCCAAACAGAATCAGGAAAATGAACATGCTTGCTAACACTTCCACCAGTGTCTCGCCTGATTTTTCTCTCAGTTTTTTAATCATCACCTGCTGTTCCTCCTCCCGCTGTCTCAGTATACACATTTTCCTTGAACACACAGGATGTAGTTGTATTTAAAAATTCATACTGGATGTTCTGTGATGTATCCGGTGTATAAACCTCACCACTGGTATTACCTACTCTCCAGCAGGAATTTGTATCATCCCACACGATTACTTTTCCATTATGCGTAAACTTAACGTCATATTTTTCCTCACGGCTGTATTCAGTTGTATAGGTATACGTTGCATCTTCATAGGAAGCAGTTACTGCCACAGTAAAATTGTAGTCACGAACGGTAATATTTCGTATACGGTCAATTTCCGTTTTATAATTGGCAGCATTGTTTGCAGCTGTATGGATCTCTCCGGTTTTCAGACTGTCCGAATCCTCTGATGCATTTTTTTCTTTTGTCAATGCAATTCTGATATTTCCATATCCTTCCGGAATGGAATCCGCCTTTGACAGATCCGACAGATCCGTGTCTGAAACCAGAAAATTGTATTTTGTTGCATCCGGATAATCTTCACTGTAATCCAGATACTGAGAATCATCCAAAAATTTGTTGACAAAGGTATAAAAACTGTCGCTTCCTGCCTCTGTCGTATCCTTATTGGTATATTTTTGAAGTTCCTGATCCAATACATCTGCCGCCGATTTGGCAAGCTGGCTGCACCGCTCCTGTTTCAGACGCAGATTAGACTGCGCCGTCAACATTCCCGCGGTATAGAGGATTGCCGCCGCGAAAGCGACAAAGAAAGCTGACACACAGAGTACCACAGCCATTGATATTCCATTTTTCTTCTGCTGCCGCAACTGCTGCCAACCTTTCTTTATCATAAAACTTCCTCCATTGTAACTTTTACATCATTAGTTATTCCATTTGATCTCGCAAGGATCAGATGCCGCATAAGCACTGCTTGGTGTAGCCTCCAGGTTTTTCTGAACATTTGCAATAAACACTGCCATATTTGTAATTGTGAAATCGGTATGTGTTACTGTGCTGCCATCTGCCGCTGTCATCTGTTCCACATCCGGCAGTTTCAACGTGTAATGCATGCTGCCATCTGCCTGAAGCTGTGCTTCCACCTGTGCCGTCAGCGTCAAGGTGTAGTAATTTGGATTACCACTTTCCGCTGTGTAGCTGGATGAAATCGGCACACTGTAAGTACTGATGTCCCAGGTATGTACTTTATCGGTCTCCGGTGTGTTTGCCGGATAGCTTGTCGGGTTTTCTGCAATGGACTCCCATGCATATCCCCATTGTGCCGGCTGTGTTCCAGTTGCCTCTTTTATAATTTTCCATACATATTGCTGTACGCTTGCCTTTTTTGTTCCGGAAGCATCCGTTGTCTCCAGCACACGAATCTGTGGCTGTAACGCTTTCATTCCATTTGCCGCTGTCAGATCTGTCACCTGACCGGTCAGATTAATGCTGTACATATCTGCACAGTCCACGCTGTTCCATTCCAGAACAGTGTGTCTTGCATTCCAGATCTGTACACTTCCCGGTACGTTCGGTGTCGTCTGTACCGTCGCTTCCAGACTGTAAGATTTTGTATCGGATGTCACACCAGGCTGTGCCAGTTTTACATATGGGAGCTGATATGCCACCGTTGATCTCGTCCAAAGCGAACTTACGCTTCCGGCACCGGAAGAAATACGCGCATAAAATACCACCCATTTTCCGGCATATTTAATGGACAGATTGTCAAATAAATGATAATAATTCTGTGCATTTGACACATCCATCTGTACCGGTACATTTCCGGTCGGATATACCGTCGTATAATTACCCGGATCGGATGCTGTTGCCTGATTTGCATCACTCAGACTGTTATATACATAAGCACGTAGTAAGTATGCACTGCCTCCAGGTGGAATACTTGAACTATCTGCTCTAAGTCCGACACGAAGTCCTCCTGACAGGAAGTCTGCACTTTCCATCGGCTGATTTGTATCATACGTCCAGTTCACATTCCATGTTACCTTCGGTGACGCGATACGCGCCGGAACCTGAATCTCGCTGGTTACTCCGACAGCACTGTCTATAAATACCGCACTGTTGCTGGATTCTGCCACCAGATAAACAACAATTCGCTTTCCGGCATATTTTTCCAGATTTACAATCTGTGAATAAGTTGCCGCGCCGGTTACTTTTTCTAAAGTCCCTGCTTTTTCTGCTGTTCCAAGACTACCTGTTGCACTGTACTCCCGAACATAGATCTGATAGCCCTGGCAATAGCTTTCATCAGAAATACCGGGCCAGACAACATTGTAATTCAATTCATTGTCGTCGATATTTGTCACGGAAGGCTGTCCCGGTTTTTCCAGTCTCTGTGCAACATAATAGGTTGCGGTCGTGGAAAGACCGATCTTCTTCTGGGAAGCGTCGCCAATACGTGTTACTTTCAGGCGTACCTGGGTATAGTTCCAGTCTTCTCCATCGATGGTCATGCTTCGACCACCCGTATAACTGCTGCTGGTATCAATGGTGACTTCTCTGCCATTTGCATCAATACCGGTCATGGAAACTTCATATTTTGGATCATCCGTAGTAGAAACATTCTTGTCCCAGGAGAACGTATACTGCATCCGGTTGTCGCTGTCGTAAGTCGGCGTTAATGTACTTCCGTCTGTCTGATCCATTTTTGGAGCAGGTAGCCAGCTAAATAACTGACTGGATTCATCCCTGTATGCATTAAAATCTTTCCACTCATTTCGAATCGGCCAGCTGTAACAATATCCCCATGTCTCATTTCCGTTTTCGTCCACATTCAAAAGTTCGCTGACGTTCGCATCCGAAGCATTATCTGCCTCATGATACAGATATACCGGTCCAAGACCTGTCTGTGCATACCACAATCTGACATGGAGATTTGTCGCATCTTTCATATATTCCGGTAAATTGCTAAACTGCGCCGTTGCAACACCCTTGGATACGGTCATAATATCTGTTTTGGCAAATACAACATCCTTTTTACTTCCCCAGTTACCAATTAATTCTGCCCGATAAATCGGTGCAACTTCCAGGATTTCACTGGCATTGCTGTTATCAATCGACACATTTACATTTAAGGTATCCAGCGTGTCACCGGAAATGGTATAGCTTGTAGTTGCCCGGTTTGTCACAGTATCTGTTCCAGGGGAATTTGCCGGATTCAAACTGATAAATGCCTGATAATATGGCATATATGCCGCCGTAGAAATCACCGGCGAACTCTCATATTTACCTGTCGTTGCAGTCGCCTGCGAAATGATCTGATAGGTATTATTCCTGTCATTCCGTTTCTGTTGACCCCGATCACCAAGATCCAGATCTGTCATCACTGCTGTCGGATGATCGGCATCCAGAACCACATTTATATCTTTGCCATATGCATTGATATAGATTGTCACTTTCCAGTCATCGTATTCTCTGTAAGCCTCCAGATTATTCAGGCTAAAGGAATAGCGATAATCTGTTCTCCATCCGCTGATCTTGTTCTGTACGGTTAACTCTGCACGGACATCCGGACTTGGAAGAACAGCACCACTCTGTACGACATCTGCATTATATTCCGTAGAATCTAATACATCTGAGAACATACTCTTTGCACGAACCGAAACTTTTATGTTTCCAGATATACCTTTCGGGATTTCAAAGCTTCCGGTTTCAGAATAGATTGTTTTTTCTACTGTGGTTCCATCACTTCCAACAATTTTTACCACATAGGCAAACGGATCACATAACTGAGAATTATCCGTTGGCAGTGTTCCGGGCTTAACAGCAATGTCAATCATTCCATCTGCCACTTTGGCTTTTGCATATACTGGCGCCTGAAGCTGGTTTTTATCGTTTACTGTTATAATTCCTTCCAGACGTCGATAGCTCTCACGGGAATTGTAATAAATAGCATCATTTTTTCCATCAGGATCCAACAGTCCTTTTTCTGTACATTTATAATACAAATTATCATGATCTTTGTGATCCTCGTCCCATGTATAGAACAGAATCTGACCGATTCTTGTTGTTTTATCCGCTTTTACAATATAGCCATTTGCGTCTACAAAGCAATCGCTCCCGATCGTATTACATCCGCTGTAAATTTCTGCATAGGCATACCGATATCCACTGGCAGTCTTTTCTACTGCAACCGCATGAATATTACTGATATAGTTATTCCATGTCGCATTTGTTCTTCTGGTAACCCCTACATTTGTTTCTCCAGTTCCGTACGATTGTACACTTCCATCAGCATTCAGTCTTCCAAGAACAAATTTATTAAAGTAATAGCCATAGTCTGAACCATACTTTCTAGCCTCTCTACCATTGATAAAGAAATTATTTTTTCGATCCTCCGCATTCGCAATATTCGCTACGCTGCCTTCATGGTTATTTCCGGTGGAATAAATCGGACTCCCCTCCGGAGTATAATGCTTGTCTTTTTCAGCACTACCTGTCACCAGATCCGCAGAATAGCAATCTTTTACAATCGTATTACTCCAACCGGTTACAGAATACCGGGCACCAAAGATACCACCGCAGAAAGATCTGCCGCGCAGTACGTTTGCAAAATTTCGACACCGTTCAACATCAATTTTTACCTTGCAGGTAGATTTTTGTATTGCATCTACACTTGCATTATCGCAGGACAGGTAACCGAAAATACCGGCTCCCATAGAAGCTGAATACAGTTTCACACCCGGTCCGTTGACACAATCCAGAATTCGAATGGTGAAGTTCTGTGCCCGTTCAGCATTATCAACCTTATAAGTAGTCACATTACCAAGAATTCCCGCACTATCGTTCGCGCCATGCGAATCACCAGACAGACTTGCGCCATCACGCATGTAAATATTTCCATGGTTTTCACAACTGATGATATTGTATTCATTGTCCTCATAAGCATGATACAACTGTGCTACAATACCGCCGGAGGCACCTTTCCAGTCACACTGATAGGTCGTCTGAAGACTTCCAAAGTTCCGGCAATCTTTGATCGTACCGCCAGATGCTGTCCACTGACCAATAATTCCTCCGGAATAGTGAGTACGATAGCAATATACCGTACCGAAATTGATACAGTTTTCGATTGTCCACTCATTTCCGGTAGAAGTATTCTGATTACCGATGATACCACCCGCAAAACGGTCTGTCTGTCCCTGTTCATAATCTTTACCATTAATGTTTTTTGCAGATACCTGACGTCCCACAAAAGCTCCATTGACCAGACAGGTCAGATCATTTTCTGATTCATTCATGCCAATGATTCCACCGGTACCAACACCAATTGCCTCGGATCGGTTCAGCAGGAACCAGTTTCCTGATACACAGCGATTTACCAAACCTTCGGTGCTGTTAAATGCAGTAATGCCTCCCACATTACCGTTGTCTGTCATTTTCAGATTCAGACGGTTGGCAGAAATCTTTGTATTTGTATTTTGATAAGTTGCATTTTCCAGCAAAAATCCATTGTTATATGACCAGTTGACCGGATTACTGTCTGCCGACAGATTGCCCTTGTTTTTATCCACTGCTGCGTCCGTTAGTGTAACGGAATCTTTTATACTATCCGTTGTCATAATGCTTGCAGTAATACTACTTCCGGACATCTGGATCGTACCTTTATTAAATCCGGTTACTCCACCTAACATGCCAAATTTTGCCTGAAGAACACTTCGACTGTTATCGGTTAACGTACAACCATCAATCAGTGCATTGATTTCATTTTTTCCAACGATTCCTCCGGCATGACTTGCCATTGCCTCTTTCTGCGCTGTGGTACTTGTACTGGTTGCCGTGTATACACCCTGAATATTCATCGTAATCTGATCAACGGTATTGTTCTTCAACTCATCATAGTTAATACCTGCAATACCACCGTAGCAGTTTCCGGCTGCACCGGCATTTACCTTTTCTGTCATGATTCCGGTAAATTTACAGTTTGTTACACTGATCTGTGCACCGGCATTTTGCGGATTCTGGTTTACTGTCACACCATTCGTACCAACAATTCCTCCCAGATACTTGTAACCACTGAAATTTTCAAAGCACAGATTGCTTGCCACAATGCCGGATACGACACCTGTATTGGAGCCAACTGCACCACCAACGGTCAGACCGTTCTTATCTGATTTGATCTGTGGCATATAACTCAGATTATAAGCACTGGTTCCTGCTGCATTTAAAGCTGCAGATGTTACTTTACCGGTATTTTCCCCGACAATTCCTCCATAAACAGTTGCATTACCGCGCAATATTACCGTTGCTCCCGGAAGACAATCTGTGATCGTACCACTGTTTGTTGCAGCAATCGCACCACTGGCATTCACACCAAGGCTATAGATTTCTACACTGTTTGAAGAACCAGGACTCTGTACACGACAATACTGGATCATACCGGCATTTGTTGCCACGATACCACCGGCATACCCGTCACTGCTTCTGACATTTCCATAGTTATTGCAGTTTTTGATGATTGCAGTTTTATTTGTATTTTCCGCCACGATACCGCCTGCATTGCCTGCATCGGCACTGACACTCTCGCATCGGTTCACGGCATAATGAATATCACCATCTGTCACACCGACCACTCCACCAGCGGTTCCGTGGGACGCCTGTACTTTCTTTGCCTGTGCTGTAATATAGGCTGGACTTCCGGAATGACTAAATTTGCCATGATTGATGCCGACGATTCCGCCGACCTGCTCATATCCCTGTACCGTTACTTTATTAGAAACAACAATAATTTCTCCACTGGTGCCACCTGTTCCGGTTACCTGAATCTGACCGTCAGAT
>ERZ860668.2402-NODE-2402-length-10008-cov-3.620818_pt1 | contig 10008 bp, 10 predicted proteins | sample MGYA00510062_ERZ860668 | MGnify/ENA primary metagenome ERZ860668 (study PRJEB30046, sample SAMN00715258) | human gut metagenome | study: EMG produced TPA metagenomics assembly of the A metagenome-wide association study of gut microbiota in type 2...
ATTTAAGGTTAACAAAAAGATTGGCTGTCTGGGATAGATAGCCTTTTTTTATGCCCTTTTTTTCGTATATTTGAGGGACATAAAACCAGAATGAATATTATGAGAACAATCTTATTAATTCTGTTACTTTCTGTTGCGGCAATATCGTCATTTGCCCAGACAAATACTTATCGGGAATGTACAAGTCAGAATTTTAAAATAATCTCATATACACGGGAGCTTTCTCCCCAAGGATGCCAGCAATCTCCGATATATGTGAAGCCCAAGCGTTCGTAATATGAAGTATGACTGGTGCTTAAATATAATTTCGAGAATCCGAATTTCAGTGTATCCTTCTTGGCTTGTTCTATTAAAAGATTGGCGTAATGATTTCCCCTATACTTTTCTTCAATGAATAAGGCAACTAACCAAGGATATAAATCCGCGCGAGAGTTAAAATCGTTGCTGGTAAGTCCCGCACATCCTATTATTTCATCACCATTCATTAAAAGGTACCATTGAGGAATGGGATTTTCGGCATTCAGAGAATGTCTGAAACAATTGTCATACACCATTTTCGTGTTTTCGTTACCCCACTTGCTTTGGAAATAGGCGATAGCTCTTTCCAGATACTGAGGTGAGTCTCTGAGTGAAACTAGATTCATACGTTTATTGTATTGTTTATATTTAATATTGCCAAAGTTATAAAAGTATTTTTGAAAACCAATAGGTTGCCTGTTTTATCTGACTAATTCTGTATATTTGCAAGTATGTCCTGCTTATTAAATAACATCATAATATATATATGGAGAATAAAGAATTGCGTGAAAGAATGCTTTCGGGAAAAATGTATAATGACTTGTCTGTAGAACTGGTTCAAAGAAGAGAACAGGCTGTTTTCCTGACCAATGATTATAATTCCACTTATGGAAAGCCTAAAGAAGTTCGGGAGGCATTGTTACGTAAACTATTGAGGTGTATTGGCAGTAGTGTTCATTTTGAACCGAATTTCCGGTGTGAGTTTGGATTCAATATCAGTATTGGCAATAATTTCCTCGCCAATTTTGATTGCATCATGTTGGACGGAAATCTCATTACGATAGGCGACAATGTATTATTAGGGCCCCGTGTCGGTTTATATACGGCCAATCATGCGCTCGATCCGCAGGAACGTCTTATGGGCGGGTGCTATGCCCATCCGATTGTCATTGAAGATAATGTATGGGTAAGTGCCGGCGTTCATATAATGGGTGGTGTCACTGTCGGGAGAAATTCAGTAATCGGTGCGGGCAGTGTGGTGACAAAGAGCATTCCGGAGAATGTAATTGCCGCAGGTGTTCCCTGTAAAGTTATTCGGGAAATAACCGATGAAGACAAGACCGGTTTTCTGCCTTAGTGTTTTACGGATGAACTAGCTCGCTACTTACTGAAATTTAAGGATCGTTTCACAATCCTTTGTCCCGCAATATGCGAAAGATTATTCGTCTGACAACTGTTGAACTTTCGTCTGACAGTTGTTAGACGAAAAAGAAACAGCTGTCAGACGAAAGTTCAACAGTTGTCAGACGAATACTTTTATGTAATTTCAATGCTAGAGTTTAGCAAAGTCGTCCATAAGTTTCCTTGATTTTGTCCTAACTATATTCCTTTTGTTTATTGCTGATTACCATAATTTGCAATCTATCCATTCCAGTTTGTCGAATAGCCATAATTCAAAAAAGAACAAGATAAATGGGAGGATAATGATGAAGGTCATAGTCACTCCACTACTTTTCGAGTGTCGGTAATGATTGATAATAGCTTTTTTTCTGTCTTTACGGTAACGAAAAAATATGAAAATGTAAGGCAATAAAAGAATCAGTACTTGATAAAATATGACCGCATTGTCTCCAAAGTGATGGGTTACACTCGTGAATCCAAATGCCGGAAAAGCTACGATCATTATCCAATACTCCAGTAAAATGAATGCACCGGAGCATCTGAAGGCTTTCTTGCTCCATTGTTCACCCTTAAAATACAGATAATCGAAGAAATAATATCTGTATTTGGGAGGATGTAATCTTTGTTTTACGCGTTCGAAATAATTATCTGTTTTATTCGTACCTTTTTTCATTTAATTGATTAATAGGAATTACATATTACAACTTACTTGACGTATTTAGTAAGTCTCTCTGTTTAAAAAAGAATTGAGCCATTTTTGAGAGAATTCTTTTTGCTCACGAGTATTCGGAAATTCTTGAATCTCTGCATAATCAAATATCGTTGCGATATCTTTTTTTAATGCAGGTTTTCCAAGAGTCAGGATATATACCTTATTGGAGACACTCATCATTCCCGATTGATGAGCATTTATTATTATGGGGTGTATACCTTATTTATATCATACTTTTCCATACATTTGTTTGTTTTGGATCACTGATAATGGCTAAGCGGGGAACGCTGTAAGCGTTATCCTGCTTCGTTAATAACTTTTTTCTGTTGTGAATTATTAAGACGTTGAACTAACATCTTCTTGAACTCTGTACTATTACATTCATTTATAAGTTCTCTATATTCAAGAGATTTTATTTCTGAATACACAGACTCTATTAAATGTAGTAATGTCCATTCTATCCCATATAAAGCAGTCGGTGGAAAGAGCTTGATTAAAATATGTGCTTCATCCAAAGTGACAGGTTTAACTATCTTGCCTAATAAGTCTGCATATTCATCAACTAATGCAGCCGTTATTCGTTCATCTGCTTCATCGGGCATTGCACCCATTAAAGCTAATTGTTCAACTTCTTTTCTCATAACAATGTTGTTACTAATGAATAAATAATCACACTCGACGAGTAGAGGTTATTTCAGTAACCGATACTATAAGGCGAGGTTACTGAATTCTATTTTCTAATTCGATATATGCTACTGACAAAGTTATGAAACTATTAATGAAAAACAATCTAGCGTCCATTTTATTTTATTTACATGACAGACATTGTGATAATATGTATATATTAGCCATTCACTGAAAAAATGACCTTTTCTTAAAAAGAGGATATTTACACAGGCACTAAAGACCGTAATTACACACTTATCAAGGAGAATAGAATATCTCCGTCATTTGTAAATACGAAATTCTATCTTTATGTAATTGGAAGTGTTCTTAGAGTAAAATGGTAACCATTTCCTGTTAATACTTATCATTTAGATGGATTAATTAAGGAAGGTACTCCGTTCTGTCATTTTCTATTTTATCGGTATTTATGATGAACTAGAGAAAAAACGAGCAAAAACAGCCTTTTTATAACTTCCTCACTGATGAAAAACAAGTTCATTAGTAAGGGACGGAGCGTTGGTTTTAAAGGAACACCTCGTTCCTTTAAAACCAAAGAGTACTGAATGACTAAAAAAAGATGCATATTTCATACAGTATTATGCAGGATGAACTCGTATTCCTGCATATTATTGCACTAATTTATGCAGGATATGCTGTCGTTCATGACTTTTTGAGCAAATTCCTATTGGCATAATATTAAATTTGGAACATTTAGACTGAAAGGACATTTATCTTGTCAATTCCACATCTTGTCTACAAATGAGGCGTGTTCGTCTCATTTGAAAAACCAGCAATGCAGTATCCCTTATCTTCGTGTCGAAATAAAAAATAGAATAAGTCATGAAGATGAATAAAACTATGTTGTTAGGGGAAGTAGCAAACCGTTCGGGGATTCCGGCAGATGAATGTGGAGTAGTACTTAAAACTTTTGAAAGAGTCCTTTGCGAAGAACTCACACGGAAACTGTACCGTTATGGAGGATGGATATTGCTGTTGATCGGTTTGTTTATATCAGCCTTTGCTTTCGGGCAAATATCGGATCGGAAAGGGCGTCCGGTCCAGACCATTCGTGGGATGGTTGTTGACGGAGATTCCAAATATCCTATACCGTATGCGACAGTTAGATTGTCAGATAAAGAGGGGATGGGGACGACAACCGACAGTCTGGGACGTTTCACCATTCCGCAGGTTCCCGTCGGGAGACATACGGTAGAGGCAGCGTTCATGGGATATGAACCCGGCATTTTCAGAGAAATACTGGTGACTTCCGCCAAAGAAGTCTATTTGGAAATACCTTTGAAAGAAAGCGTCAACGAACTAAGTGAAGTAGTGGTCCGTGCGCGGACGAACAAAGAAGAAGCGATGAATAAGATGGCAACTACCGGAGCACGTATGCTGAGCGTGGAGGAAGCGAGCCGTTATGCAGGCGGATTCGACGACCCTGCACGTCTGGTTTCCGCTTTTGCCGGAGTGGCGCCCAGCGTCTCTTCGAATGGAATTTCGATTCATGGCAATGCACCTCATCTGTTGCAATGGAGGCTGGAGGATGTAGAAATCCCGAATCCGAATCACTTTGCGGATATTGCCACCTTGGGTGGAGGAATCCTTTCTTCCCTTAGCTCACAGGTACTTGGAAATTCCGATTTCTTCACCGGAGCTTTTCCGGCTGAATATGGAAATGCAGTGTCCGGCGTGTTCGACATGAAGCTGCGCAACGGTAACAATCAAAAGAACGAAAACACGATCCAAGTGGGAATCATGGGAATTGACGTTGCTTCCGAAGGTCCTTTGAGCAAGAAGCATAAAGCCTCGTATATCTTTAATTATCGTTATTCTACCACAGGATTACTGAATCTTGACGGTGGAACGATGGACTATCAGGACCTGAACTTCAAACTGAACTTTCCCACAAAGATGGCCGGGACTTTCTCGGTATGGGGAACCAGCCTGATTGACAAATTTAAGAGTGACATGGAGAGGAACCCTGAGAAATGGGAATATCTGGGCGACCGCAGCGAATCACGTGACAAGCAGTATATGGCTGCCGGAGGTATCAGTCACCGTTACTTTTTCAATAGTGACGCATCGCTGAAAACAACCGTTGCCGCTACCTACTCGCAGTTGGACGGAGGCGCTTCCATGTTCAATCATGCGTTGGAATCGACTCCTTATATGGACCTTGAATCAAGGCATACCAACCTGATACTGACCAGCACCTTCAACCGTAAATTCAGTAACCGCTTTACCAATAAGGCAGGATTCACTTATACTGCCATGTTTTATGACATGAACCTTGCCATAGCTCCATACGAAGCTCAGCTGCTGGAAACGGTATCGAAGGGAGATGGCAATACGAGTCTGATTTCTGCTTACAATAGTTCTTCTGTCGGACTGAGTGACCGTTGGACTCTCAATGCCGGTATCTACGGACAATACCTGACGCTGAATAATAAATGGTCTGTCGAACCCCGTGCCGGACTGAAATGGCAGGCTACCCCAAAAGCGACCTTTGCTTTAGCTTACGGCATATACAGCCGGATGGAGAAAATGGACGTCTACTTTGTGAAAACGAAGAGTACGGGAAATCAATCCGTCAACAAGAACCTCGACTTCACCAAGGCGCAACACATCATGCTGTCTTTCGGCTACAAGATTTCGGACCGCATGAATCTGAAAATAGAACCTTATGTACAGTTTCTGCACGATGTACCGGTAATGGCGGACAGTTCCTATTCCGTACTCAACCGCTCCGACTTTTATGTAGAAGATGCGCTTGTCAACAAAGGAAGAGGCAGGAATATCGGGATTGACATAACCCTCGAACGCTTCCTGGAAAAAGGACTTTATTACATGATCTCCGGTTCGTTGTTCGACTCCCGTTACCGTGGCGGAGACGGTGTATGGTACAACACGAAGTTCAACCGCAACTATGTCATCAACGGACTGATCGGCAAGGAGTGGATGTTGGGACGCAACAAACAGAATATTCTTAGCATCAACCTGAAACTGACCTTGCAGGGCGGCGACCGCTATTCCCCGATTGACATGGAAGCAACCATGAAGCATCCGGACAAGGAAGTGCAGTACGACGAAAGGAAGGCATTCTCCAAACAGTATTCGCCCATGTTGATCGGCAATTATACCGTCAGCTACCGCATCAACAAGAAAAAAGTATCTCATGAATTTGCTGTGAAGGGCTTGAATTTTATGGGCACGAAAGAGCACTACGGACATGAGTATAACGTGAAAACCGGAAAGATAGATGCAACCGACGGCTCTACCGTCCTGACTAATGTGAGTTATAAGCTTGAATTTTAGATATCCGGTATAGAGACCATAACGGAAAATGTTTTATCTTCGTACCCAATGAAGCATATGGCAACTGAAACAACTGCAGCAGGCAACGAATCGGCCTTTTTATATAGATTGCTCGTAAGTCCGGCATTCCGATGGATGCGGTATCTGATACTTGTCATGGTGTTGGGTACTATCTCCTTCAATCAGGTCTTCATCATTTTTATGGACTATCGGGATATACTGGGCGTATGGATTTATGTGTTCACGTTTATATATATGCTCACATACGTTGGCGTTATTTGTCTGAACCTTTTCTGGTTATTCCCGAAATATTTGTTGAAAAGGCATTATATGACCTATCTGTCGGTGCTGTCTGTGGCAATGGTCATTGCGCTGCTGATACAGATGGTCATAGAATACCTTGCTTACTCCCATTGGCCGCAGCTTCATGCGCGGGGATCGTATTTCTCGGTTCCCATGCTGATGGACTACATTTCTTCTTTTATGCTGTCAACGCTTTGCATGATAGGAGGAACGATGACTTTGCTTCTGAAAGAATGGATGATTGAGAATCAGCGTGTTTCACAGATGGAAAAGGCGCACGTACTGTCCGAAGTGGAACAGCTCAAAGAGCAGGTCAGCCCCGAACTTCTTTTCAAAACGTTGCATCATTCGGGTGAACTGACATTGACCGAGCCGGAAAAGGCTTCGAAGATGTTGATGAAGCTGAGCCAGTTGCTGCGCTATCAGTTATATGATTGCAGCCGGCAAAAAGTATTGCTCAGCAGTGAAATCGCCTTCCTTACCAACTATCTGACATTGGAGCAAAGCTCCCTTCCGCAATTCCGCTATCAGTTTACTTCGGAAGGGGAGGTAAACAGGATGCTGGTTCCTCCTCTGCTCTTCATTCCTTTTGTGCAGCATATCATGGAGTTGACGCACGAACAGCAGATATCGATTCCTGTCTCTTTGGACATCCATCTGAAAGCGGAGAAGGGTACGATTGTATTCACTTGTATGTGTCCGCAACTTAATCTCTCCGTAAACAGGGGACTGGAACGGATCAGACAAAGGCTGGACTTATTGTATGGCGACCGCTACGGACTATCTTTTACCATGGAATGTATAAGACTGGAACTGAATGGAGGGGAATAATGAGAATAAGTACAAACGATAAAAATACGCTCGACAGGAATCCCGGTGACGGAACCATGAACAGCAGCAGTGTCACCGCTTTTCTGCTGAGTCCTCATTGCAGGATATACAGACATATCCTCTTGCAGGTGGCTGTTCTGCTGATTACAATCAATGTTTTTTGGTACGAGCCTTTGCAGGTGGTCTCTCTCTTGAAACGCTTTGGAGGCTGTCTGGTCTATTTCTTGTCTATGAATGCGGTGATATATACTAATCTGTATATTCTGGTTCCTTCTTTTCTGTTATAGAACCGTTTGGGTGGTTATGTTCTAGCTGCGATAGTTACCAACTTAGTGGTCATCCTTTTCCTTTCAGTTACGCAGGGAATGCTTTTTGAAGTTATTTTGCCTGTCAGGAATCCCGATGGATTTGCCACTTTCATCAACACCTTTTCGGGGATACTTACTATGGGTTTTGTCACCGCAGGTTCGGCGGCTATTTCATTGTTCACTCATTGGCTGCGTCATAATCTGCGCATTGATCAGCTGGAATCTACCACTTTGCAATCGGAATTGAAGTTCCTTAAGAGCCAGATTAATCCGCACTTTCTGTTCAATATGCTGAACAACGCCAATGTACTGATAAAGCGGAATCCGGAAGAGGCTTCTAAAGTTCTTTTCAAACTGGAAGATTTGCTGCGGTACCAGATAAATGACAGTTCGCGCGAAAGGGTTGCTTTAGCCTCAGATATCCGTTTTCTGAACGACTATTTGAATCTGGAAAAGATACGCCGGGATCATTTTCAGTTTACAATGGATCAGGAAGGGGATATTGACTCCATCTGGATTCAGCCGTTATTGTTTATCCCGTTTGTGGAGAATGCGGTAAAGCATAGTTTTGATAGCGAGCATCCTTCGTCTGTACATTTTTCTTTTAAGGTAGAAGAGAATCGGTTGGAGTTCCGTTGTGAAAATACGATGCCGGCGGTTGCAGTCAGCAACAAGGTAGGAGGGATCGGGCTTGCGAATATTCAGCGTAGATTAGGATTGCTATATCCCGACCGTTATGAATTGAAGCAGATAGAGAATGAAAATCGGTATATGGTAACTTTATGTATAACGTTATGAATTGTATTATTGTAGACGATGAACCATTGGCACGGGAGGCTATGAAATTGCTGATAGAGGAGGCGGAATGTCTTCAGTTGGTGGGAAGTTTTAACAGTGCCGCCACGGCTTCCGACTTTATGGAGCAGCACGTAGTAGACCTTGTCTTTCTGGATATTCAAATGCCCGGCATTACGGGAATTGAGTTTGCCCGTACCATTTCCAAACGGACATTGGTAATCTTTACCACTGCCTATACGGAGTATGCACTGGATAGCTACGAAGTGGACGCAATTGATTATCTGATAAAGCCGGCGGAGGCGGAGCGCTTTCAGAAGGCGGTTGAGAAGGCGCAGTCTTATCATTCTTTATTATTACGGGAAGAAAAGGAAGCCATTGAGACGATTGTGGCTGCCGAGTATTTCTTTGTAAAGGCGGAACGCAGATACTTCAAGGTCAACTTCTCTGATATCCTTTTTGTAGAAGGCTTGAAAGATTATGTAATTCTACAGTTGGGCGAACAACGCATCATCACCCGTATGAGTCTGAAAGCGGTCTTTGGCTTGTTGCCGAAGGACTCTTTTTTACGGGTCAATAAATCGTATATAGTCAATACAGCCCATATCGATTCGTTCGACAATAATGATATATTTATCAAGTCGTATGAGATTGCTATCGGGAATAGTTATCGGGATGACTTCTTTGAAGGATTCGTGATGAAACAACAAAGATGGTGACAGGTCTTGCGATGTTTTTTATGTCATATATATCCGTTAGTCTTTAATCTGATGCAATATTGGTAGATAAAGGAAAGTTTATAAAAGAATCTGCCCTCTGTCAGTCATTAGAATGCTGATAGAGGGTAGTTGCATATCAAGAAAAAATCGAAATTAGTTTATTTAGCTTCGTTATTCTGTTTCAAAAGAAATTCGTCGATTGCTTTCTTCAACTGGTCTTTGGGCAAAGCCCCTTGCGTGATTCTCGGTTCTTCTTTCATCGGAATCAGTAACAGGGTGGGGATACTGCGGATACCGAAGGCGGCAGCCAGTTCCTTTTCTTGGTCCACATCAATCTGATAGATGTCTACCTTACCGCTGTATTCTTTGCTCAGTTCTTCCAGAACAGGATGCAGCGCTTTACACGGTCCGCACCATGTTGCATAGAAATCGACGATTGCCGGACGTTTGCCTTCAAATTTCCAATCATTCGGATTGGCTTCAAAATCATATACTTTCTTTAAAAACTCTGCTTTATTTAATGATACTACTTCCATTTTATTGTCCTCCTTTGTTGGTTCATTACTCTTTTTATTTTCTCCGCCATTTCCCGCACAAGCTGTGGTGGCCAGTACGATAGCGAAAGCGCTCATAATGCTTTTAATCAGTTTCATAAATCTTTTCGGTTTATTTGTTTTCTATGTTGCAAAGGTAAGGCGAAATAGCTTCCCGTGAAATAGCGATTTGACTGGAACACTTGGCAAAATTTCCCATCACTGCTCCTTTAACGCTAAAAAATGTCTTTTTATCTTTGGAAGTAATAAAAATATGCACTACTTTTGTCGCGATAAAATGAGTATTCACCCTTTAAAATGATGGAAAGGGTATTAATTATGTTGGAGCTATAATATTTTCAAATTAGGACTAAGTTGTCTCGTCGGGAGGATGAGGCTTTGCA
>ERZ860668.2414-NODE-2414-length-9970-cov-8.205547_pt1 | contig 9970 bp, 6 predicted proteins | sample MGYA00510062_ERZ860668 | MGnify/ENA primary metagenome ERZ860668 (study PRJEB30046, sample SAMN00715258) | human gut metagenome | study: EMG produced TPA metagenomics assembly of the A metagenome-wide association study of gut microbiota in type 2...
CTTTCTTCATCACACCTTCGCGAACGGTTGCCATTTGCGGGCGGTGTTCCGGGTTCACAATCGTAGCAACGATGTTACCGCCGAAAGCCGGACGGATCTGATACAACAGGTTCTTGTAAGTCTTGCCTTCTTTCTTGTCTTCGTGGTCACCGATTTCAAGTGAAGTACAGTCGGCAGTCAATCCGCTGGTCAAAGCAGAAGAAACACGCGGACCGAGGTCACGACCGATCACAGTAGCACCCATCAGACAGATTTGCGGCTGTTCCTCTTTGAAAAGGTTCACTAGGATAGCTGTGTGAGGAAGTGAAGTATAAGGGTAAAGTCCTTCGCCGTCGAAAACGTGAAGTTTGTCTACTCCGTAAGGAAGGATTTGTTTTTCAATATCTTTGAGGCCGGTTCCGGCAACCACTGCTTCGAGCTGACAGTTCAACTGGTTGGCTAACGAACGACCTTTGGTGAGAAGTTCGAGGCTAACGTCTAAAACGTTACCTTCTTCTATTTCGCAATATACAAATAAGTTATTCATGATTATCCGATGGTGTGGTTAGCTAATAGTTCAACAATCAGGTCTTCCACGTCACGGTCGCTGCCGCTGATGGTTTTGCTCTCTTTAGCCTGGAACACGATGTTCTGGATGGCTTTCACTTTTGTCGGCGAACCGGACAGACCGCATTGTGCGAGGTCACCGTTTACGTCGGCTACGCTCCATTCTGCCAGATTCAGATAATCGCGCTTGTCATACAGGTCGGTATAATCAAGATTGCCTTGCTGCTTTTCAGTCACAGTCTTGGCATGCTTGTATTTCTGAACCAATTTAGCGTTACGCGGACGGCAAGGAGCTGCAGAACCGTTGACAGTAATCACGATAGGCAGCGGGCCTTCTACAGTTTCAACACCACCGTCGATGTGACGTTTCACCTTAATCTTACCATCGCCTACTTCCAGAATTTCTTCTGCGTATGTGATTTGCGTCAATCCCAGCTTTTCTGCTACCTGCGGACCTACCTGTGCCGTGTCACCGTCGATTGCCTGACGGCCACCGATAATAATGTCATACTCACCGATTTTGCGGATGGCAGTGGCAAGTGCGTAAGACGTAGCCAGTGTGTCTGCACCAGCGAAAGCACGGTCAGTTAATAAGTAACCGTTATCTGCACCACGGAAAAGTCCTTCACGAATAATGTCGGCTGCCCGTCCCGGTCCCATTGTCAGAACGGTTACGGTAGAGCCTGGATGAGCATCTTTCAATCGGAGAGCTTGCTCGAGAGCATTCAGGTCTTCGGGGTTGAAGATGGCGGGGAGTGCCGCGCGGTTAATCGTTCCGTCGGCTTTCATGGCATCTTTCCCAACGTTACGTGTGTCGGGAACTTGTTTTGCCAATACAACAATTTTCAAACTCATGCTATAAATTTTAGTATTAGTATTTCTACAAGTTAGCAGCCAGTAGTCAAGTAGTAATCTCTTGCTATCCAAACTATCCGGTTAACTATCAGCGTGCAAATTTACTCAAACACTTGGTTCTGACAAGAAATCCGAGTAAAAAATGCACAGGTTTAAGAATTTTGAGCAAAATAGGAGGGTTTTTATAGGATTCTTAAAATGGCGGAATAGAAATGGAAGTTACAAATATAACATCCTTTTATTCCTTCAGCAGAACTTCGATGGCTTCAATAAAGTCAGTTGCTTTAGGCAGCAATTCGTCTATTTCTTCCTCACTTGAATAGGCAAAATCATCATAATCACTACTATGTCGACGTTCGAAAAGTAAGGAAAAACAACGTCCCAATTCACGTGACATACGACCGGTAGCGACGAAATGCAATCCTATCATCTGTTTGACACCTGCATGGGTACCAGGATTTATCTCGTGTTTAATAAGCAGAGCGACTGCTGCATAATAACAGGCATAATAAAGACGGTTTACAGCCGTATTATAATAGCCTTGTTGTTTTAGATAGGGTATTTCTTTCAGCGTTTCTTTAGCACGTAGAAAACGGTAAGCTGACAGTGCCTCAATATTTTCCCTGTTTAATTGTTCTTTCATAGTACGATCCCCTCTTTCATTACATTCATAGCAAAAGGTGTCTGAAAAGGACGGTTTTCCCAAATCTTTTTCAGCAAGACACGTGCATTTATTTGCACTCCCGTTTCTATTTCTATATCGTAGAGCGGAGTGATGATACGGTCTTCTTCTTTGACGGTCAATTTATTACCGTCAACCAATATCAATAAATCAATATCGCTATCAGGACGGGCATCCCCACGTGCCTCACTACCATATAATATGGCTTGAGCTTCCGGTGCCACCTGTGTTAAAGCCTTCCGTATTCGTTCTACAATTTGTGGACGTTTCATATTTATTGCTTTTTATTTACGAACAAAGTTATATAAATTATTCGAGAAGTCAAGAGATACAGCTATTTATTCTCTTTAAGTGTTAAAATGACAGTTACTTATTTTATTGTATACCGATTTCGGCCAGTCCTATTGGCTCCCCGTCATGTATCATCCGTGTTGCTTTCAGTTGGACATAGCGGGCGTTAACCGGAGTAAAGTAAACCGATTGCAGAATCGGATTATTCTTTATATTGGAAAATTCATCTTTGGCTACTACCTGATTGACAGCATTACTATCCGTGCCGACAGAGATTTCATAAGAGCTGATTATTCCTTTATTATATTCACTTTGGTCGGGAAGATAGTGGAAGGAGGTGATTGTGCGTTCCTCTCCCAAATCAATCAATAATGTATTTCCGTTGATGAAGCAGGTGGTCTGATTGTTTTTATCCATACATTTTTGTGCTTCCTCCACATCTACTCCAATGAGCGTGAACGGATAGCTCTTTAACTCTTCTGCTTTTGCAGTATATGTATCGGAAGTCTCTCCTGCATAATAGGCTTCTATGTTATTGATACAGAGGCAAGCCCGCGAATCTGTAAAACGGACACGGATCTTATCTGTTGTGACTGTTTCGAAACGAAGAAGGCGTTTATATCCGATAGTGGTCGTTTCTTCATTCAATTTTACCGGAAGCCATTCGCCTTCCTGGTTGTATTCTACAACGAATGATTTGACACGTTGCCCCAGAGGTATATATTCCTGTAACATCATGCGGTTAATCTTTTCCGTTTGAGGCAGGTCAAACTTGATGGTGGCAGAGTTGACGCCGTTATTGGTAGCCCAATAAGTATCATACTCACCATCGGTCACCGCTTTTGCAGAGAATGTTTTTCCCCGTTCGTCCGAGGCTTTGGGAGAAAGTCCGGTCAATAGGTTGTGTGCCAGTTGCTTTTGTACGTTCTGGTGGAAGTTTACGGCGTTGGCAGAGTCTGTCGGATGGATCAGTCCGTCACGATCGACCGGGAAGTTGAGTAACAATGTTGCGTTATGACCTACGCTACGGTAATACAGATCGGTCAATGCATCTGCTGTTTTCACACGGTCGTCTTCTTCCGGATGATAGAACCATCCTGGACGGATGGATACATCACATTCTGCGGCTACCCATTGGTTGCCGTCGGCATGGCCATATTGCAATTCACGATATTTGGCGTAGCCCGGATAAACTTCTCCGGCACGGAGAAAAGACCAGTTGGTAGCTCCTGCAAATCCGTTTTCGTTACCTACCCAACGGCAGCCCGGACCTCCATCCGAGAAGATAACAGCTTGTGGTTGCAACTCGTCGATCAATTTATAGGCTCGCGGATAATCGTAATAAGTTTTGCGGTCGATAGTACGGCTGTCTTTTGCTCCGCCATACCAGCCGTCTCCGCCATTGGCACCGTCAAACCAGATTTCAAAAACATCACCATAGTTGGTTAATAGCTCGTTGAGCTGTTTATAGAAGTATTCTACGTATTCGGGAGAACCGTAGTTGGCTTGATGCCTGTCCCAGGGAGACAGATAAACAGCGAATTTAATGCCGTACTTCTTGCAGGCATCCGATAGTTCGCGAACGATGTCGCCTTTTCCGTCTTTATACGGGGTGTTGCGGATACAATATTCTGTCAGTTGAGTAGGCCACAGGCAGAATCCGTCGTGATGTTTGGCTGTCAGGATCACTCCTTTCATTCCGGATTTCACAAAGGTTTGTACCCATTGCTCGCAATCCAGTCGGGTAGGATTGAATGTTTTAGGATCGGAATCACCGTATCCCCATTCGCGGTCGTTGAATGTGTTAAGTCCGAAGTGTACGAAAGCGTATGTTTCCATTTTTTGCCATTCTACCTGTTTGGCTTCGGGAATGGGCAGGATAGCTTCCGGTGCTTTGACCGAATTACAGGCACTTAATAGAAGGAGGCCTGCTCCGAAAATAAGAAAGTGTTTTTTCATGGGGGTAATTTATTAGTTAATAATTGAGTGTAAGAATCATCTACAACGTAATTCCGAATACAAAATAAAGTTGCTCTTCATAGGGGTTGGCTATTAGTTTTCCGAATATGGGCAGAGAGAAGTTGGACGTTATTTTGATTTCTTTCGTTGCGGATAATCCGATATTGACTACATTGAATTTGTCGGAGTACATACTTTCCCAAGGGGTAAAACCAGCTTCGACACTCATGTTTACATCTTTCACGCTGAACGGATAACTCAATTCGCAATAGCTGGACCAGGCACGTTTTCCGTTTTCACGGTAGTCGTTTCCGGCAAAGGTGGTGTACCAGCTGACTGATAATGGAAATTTCTCACTAAGCATATACCCGGCTCCTACTTCAAAAGTATGTCCCGTGGAATGTGAACTGTAATTGAAGTATTTGAAAGGTTCTTCTTCTGTTTGGGTAAAATAGTTGTTGGCGTAGAGAGTCAGGTTTTTGTATTCGTACTCCAATGACAAGTCTATCTCATTATTCTTTTCGCGAAATTCGGTAGAACCCCATGCATAGACGGTCAGGCCTTTCCAGTTGAGGCCGAGCGAGGGTTGTACACTTGCATTGCCGCTGTCTATACCACGCCAGATGTAGCTACTTACAAAATCTGCGGTTACAAAAACTTCTTGTGCCTGTGCAAAGGCTGTACATAATAAGATAGCAATAAGTAGGATTTGTTTTTTCATTTTATCGACTGTTTTTTCTCGTTTTCGCGGGGTAAAGATACGCAATATATAGATAAATGATGACAGATGAGGGAAAAAAGAAAGCGGCTGCATCATGCAGCCGCTTCTGAATCGGTTGTAAATTCTAAAAGTTATTTAGAAAGTAATATCCATCTTAACAACAAACGTGCGTGGAGCGGCAACTGCCATCGGGCGGTAGCTGTATTCTTTATTTAACAAGTTGTTGACCATAAACTGAAAAGCTACTTCTTTGGACGCTTTTACTCCAAGGCGCATATCCACAGTGGCATAGTCCGTATTATGTTTTTTCCAATAAGTAGCCAAAGTCTCTCCTTTAGAATAACCGAAAGCGATGCCGCGAACGTAATCCATCAAGTTGAGTTGTGCTTTCGGACGTTCATCCATCATCAGGTAATCCACTGCGAGGATTTTACTCTTCCAGGCAACGTTCGCACCCAGATTGATACGTTTCCACAGGAAATCTACCGTCGCTTTAAAGCTGTGTTTCGGACGATACTTCAGGTACTTTCCGGTGTTCGATTTTTCTTTCATTTGAAGAGGATCGGTATAAAGATCTTCCGCTTCATTGCGTTCCTTATAATCCGCGTCACGGGGTTCGGTGTATACATACCCTAAGTTATAGAACAACTTTGTGTTCTTATTGAAGTTATAAACACCGTTTGTCGATATTTCCATCCCGTAGATTTGTGCTTTCGATACGTTATGAAACTGTGCTCCGATTCCGAAACCTTGACCACCGGTTATCATCCGGATGGCATCACTGATGCTGTTAATCATCGTATAGTCTGCATTATTGAATAGTCCGAACTGGAATTCGACCATATCCTTATATTGTGTATAGAATCCTGCAACATCTACAAATCCCTGGAAATTGCCAATCTTATATCCTTGCTTGAATCCCAATTCCGCATTAAACCCTTTTTCCGGTTTGATATCCAGATTCGGGTAAACGCCGACTCCTCCAATATCCTTGCGCAGGTATTTCTCGTTGATGGACGGGTTACGGTAACCTTGTCCGAAGCTGGCACGGATAAAACTGTAATCAGCCAACTGATAGTTCAGTCCGGCACGGAACACAGGGCGGAATGGAACTTTAGTTCCGAATATCTTTGTTTCTGCTTCACGATGGTGATTGTTTACACGATAGTATTCGGCACGCACACCGGCAGATACGCTTAGACGGTCCCAGAAACGTTGGTCGTACTGGAAGAAAGCAGCTATGTTATCGCTTTTGTAGATTTCGTCCATGATGGCCGAATTATACCGTACATGCTCATAAGTGGCTCCGGTAGTGATTTGTGCGCCACTGTCCCATTTCTTGTTGAACTGATAATCGAGATAATAGTTAGTGCTTTTATCAGTCTGCGTCTTAGGAGTGTTTCGTGAAGGATTGAGTACGTCGGACACCCAGGGAATCAGGTCACCAGGCAATTGTCCGTTCGTCAGTCCTCCCAAATCACTGGGTAGCCCGCTGTCCATCACCCAGGAAATCAGATCACAATAATCGGCAGTCGTTGCGTTAGGGAAGATATTGCCTAATGAAGTAAATACTCCATTCATAGCGTCTTCCAGATTACCATTGATTAGTCCTGAACCGATTCCCACCAATGCCGGATAGAGCGAGCTGTAATCACCGCCTGCAATATTCTGTATCGTTTGGGCATCTGTCCCCATATTGCCCAGAATATCCATGATGGATGCTCCCTGGGTAGGACGTACGATATTGTCGGCACTATAATAGAAACGTCCCTTGATCTTATGTGACGTACCGTTTTCCGGATTCACATAGTTGATAAACGGGTCGATATGGAAATTATTATCTTCCCTGCCCATGTTGGTGAAAGGAGAGGGCTTGTACACCTCTGTCGGTGAACGCCAGATAAAAAAGTCACCATATTGATTAGACAGGAAATCGATATTAAAACCATAGTTCAACAGTTTCATTCCCATGTCCGGTTGGTGATAGGTTAGGTTACCTCCCATGCGGAAACGTTTGTTATATCCTTGCTGGCGGTATCCTTCATCGGTGAAAAGATTGAGGCTGCCACTGACGTCGAAATTACCGATACGACGGGCGTGGGAGAGATCGAATCCTTCGTAAATCGGATTACGCACACCACTAAGAAGATTTCCGCGCAGAATCGGTTTGACCGAATATTTATCTTCTTTCCAGAAATTCTTGTCACTCCATTGGTATTCGTCATTCTCCGCATCACCATAGATACCGAGATATGCGCTGAAACGTGTTTTCGGAGCTAACCCCGGACGTGCGGTGCGGATATTGATGATACCATTCAAAGCCGATGAACCATATAAAACAGAAGAGGCTCCTTTGATTACTTCAATCTGCTCGATATTCTCCAAAGGTACGGTGTTCCAGTTGATTTCGCCTGTCTTGGGATTCAGGGTACTCATACCATCCACCAGAATCTGACTACGTGCACCTACTCCGTATGTCCATCCGCTACCACCACGTATGGAAGGTTGTTTGTCTACAATATCCACTCCCGGAAGAGTGCGGAGGGTAGACGATATATCTGTTGGTGCCTGGCGGGCAATGTCACCGGCTTTCACTACATCCATGGAAACAGTGACATTACTCAATTTCTGTTCAAAGCGTCCGGCGCTGACCACGACTTCCTCCAATAGTTTGGTGCTTTCTTTCATGTAGACGTTTTTGGTGATTACCTCACGCCTGTCGATTACGATCGGCATCAGTACATCTTCGTAGCCTACATAACTGAATACGAGATCGACACCCCCTTCGGGCAGCTTGATTTCATAAGCCCCATGGATGTCGGACACTACTCCCTGGTTACCCTGTAACTTATACGCAACAGCTGCTCCCAACAATGGCTCATTGGTATTTGCATCATATATATGTCCTTTCAGCGTTTGGGCAAAACTACTCCCAAGGCTGGTGAAGCATAGTAGCAAAGTTAGAATATATATTTTCTTCATTGTTTTCTTTTTTGATATTCATAGTTGATGTTTATTCTTGTGGCAGAAGATCCAATCCTAAGTCAATAGTATTGGCTGCATTCCATAAAACCGGCAGACCGTTTTCGTCATTTCCCATGAGAAGTCCGAGCAGGTTTTTAAATACAGTATTGTTAGCCATGCTTTCCGGCAACATTCCTTCCACTATCGGTTGCAGTCCGGGCAATAATTGAATGAAAGCAGTTGTCGACTCTTTGGTTAAGTAAAGATGGGTATGTCCGTCTTCCTCTTCTATATGAAAGATAATTCCTTCAGTCAGTAAGTAGAATACCTGTTGGAAGCTCGCCGTATCCATACTGGTTATGATACCGAGCAATGGATTGTCGATCATGGAGTTTACGATTCCGAGCAACAGTTTCAGTTGCACAGGATTGGATTGGGCAAGAGCTTCCATAATTCCGGAAACCAGTCCTGAATCGATAGGAGTTTCACCGTCCTTGGTTGCCAGACTGATAATTGCCGGTAAGTTCAGGTTTATTTTAAGTTTACCGTTCTCCTCTGTCCAAGTGATTAGATTAATAGGTGAAGCGGTCCATGTACGGTCTGTTAATGCATTATTGATATCTTTTTCTGTCAGTAAGCCGATCATAAACTTGGTGACAAATGTTGCGATGGTACCGACATCTTTATCCGGATCTATGTTATTGATCGGTACGCTGCCGATGTAGACCGGACTCGTCGTATAATTGGCTACAAGGTTACCGTCGGGCTGTAGGGTGATTGTCTGAAGAAGTTGCGGTATGAAATAGCAAAGTGCATTTTGAATCAGTTTCATCCTTAAAAACAGTGTACTGCCCGCTTTGGTTAGTTCCACGTCATCCAGATGGACATAGAATCCTCCGGTTAAGATTTCATTCGTTTCTTTCCATATATACTGCCCTCCGCTGTAGGTGACAGTCATTTTCTTTCCTTTAGTGAAATTGGATATGCCATAACTTTTCTCCCATTTACTTTGCGGCATTACCACGTCCAGGTCCAGTTTCATTGTTTTTGGAGTGATGGCACCGCTGTATGTCACGGTTGCTCCTCCCATCGTGACGTTTTTGCCGCTAAATGTATAAGAGTCTTCCTGTTCGCACAGACTGATTGGAAGAGGAGTTTGTTTCTCTCCCGGGATAATATCATTCAGTGTCAAGGTTCCTTTTTCACTGTCTTCTGTTTTAAAGTCGACAGTTTTTCCAACGAGTTTCTCCCCGCTGTAGGTCAGGTTCAAGGTAGCCGGTTTGATGTATGAGCCATACTCCTGGCAGAGTTCACCCGGCCAGAATAGCTTGTCATTATAGGTTTCCTCGCAAGATGTAAGGAGGAAAGCCGTACAAGCTACATAAAAAAGTCTTTTTAAAGTTCTCATTCTCTTCTAGGTTTTATTTCAACATATTTATTAAAACGATGCAAAGTACGGCTAATAGGTGACTGCTGTCAAGCTCCATTCTTGGGATTCAATATTCTATATTTGCTATTTTCTTAAATACAATCCTAATAAAGAAGAAAATAATGTTCTATTTGTAGGATATAATATACTATTTTTGAACTTGTTGCCCGGAATCCGGATGAAATGGATATTTTTGGTAAATTAAAAAAGAACTGACGATGACAACGAACGAATCCTTTCCTAAATTTGACCTTCCGGTTGATTTTATAGCAGATGACAGTATCACCGGAGATATCTTAAACTACTATGGTAATTTCCCCTGCAAAATAAAAGCCGGTGTCTTTGTGCTTTGTACGGAAGGGATGGTCAGAGCTACCATTAATTTGTTGGAGATTGTCATTCGTAAGAATACGTGAGTTCGAAATAAAATCAAAAAATAGCAAGTTGTCCGTCATTGACAAAATTTAGGTCAATGGCGGGCTTCTTTTCAAAAAAGCAGTATGCCGCGATAGCCGACAAGGAG
>ERZ860668.2417-NODE-2417-length-9961-cov-3.242580_pt1 | contig 9961 bp, 10 predicted proteins | sample MGYA00510062_ERZ860668 | MGnify/ENA primary metagenome ERZ860668 (study PRJEB30046, sample SAMN00715258) | human gut metagenome | study: EMG produced TPA metagenomics assembly of the A metagenome-wide association study of gut microbiota in type 2...
ATCCGGGAGTCAGGCCGAGATATTCCTTCATATGGTCATCGTCCGCAAAAGAAAGCCTCGCGGAACCGATCTGTTTGGAGAGAACCTTCGTCTTGAATTTCTTATGCCCCGGCATCAGGAGGAGGTAGAACTTCGTCTTCTGGGCGTTGCAGAGGAAAAGGTTCTTGCAGATATGGATCCCAAGGACTTCGTCTGCACCGTTGCATGCGTCGATGGTGAATGCGGCTTCATGGTCGAAGCGTATATAGGGGATATTTAAGGAGTCCAGGAGATCGTAGGTGCGGATCTCGGTCTCGATTCGTCCGGTGACGTCCTTCGGGCGTCCGGATTCGGCAACAGGGGTATTGGTTTCGTTATTCATGATTTGTTTTTCGGCAGTGTCTGGAGTGTCCAGATGCTGCGTCCTTTCTTGAAAATGTGAGGAACAGTTACAACTGATTTTACTGATGTTTTGTATTCTAAGCCGGCAAAATCTGCATGTTTCATGCAGTATTTTCAGCTCAGAAAATGTCTAACTGTGTATAACGGCCGGAATTGTCCCAGGTAAAAAGTTTCAGTGGAATATTCCGGGAAAAAACGCTATACTTTATGTGTTATTATAATCATCCGCATTCCGGGAATCAAGCGGAATGTTTCAGATAAGAATGGAGAAATATTTATTATGGAATACAGGGAAAAGAAGTTTAAAAGTGGCGGTGATAAGGGAAAGAAGAACTGGAAGAAAGAGAACGCTGGCAGAAACGGGAATAATGGAAGAGATGTGAACGGGAAGACCGAAAGAAATAGCGGAAGAAAAGAAACGCAGAATTTCGTCAGCGGTACAGAGAAAAGAAACGGAAGAAACTACGGAAATCAGGATAAAAGTGTAGAAAAAAAGCTGGGATACATTGATGAAAAATTAGAAAAGAAGTATGGCGGAGCATGGAATCATACAGGAGAGAAAAACATGAACGCTGGTGATAAAAAGAAGGCTGTATCCGCAGCGAAACGCCAGGATGACCGCAAAACAGCACATGTTCGAGGAAAAAATGCATCTGTCCAGGCAGAAGCAAAAACAGAGCGGAAAAAATCCCTCTGTCCACATTTCAAGACCTGTGGCGGCTGTCAGTATCTGGATATGCCATATGAGAAGCAGTTAGAGCACAAAAAGAAAGAGGTTTCTGATCTTCTCCGCCCGTTCTGCAGGGTTGAGGAGATCATCGGCATGGACGACCCGTTCCATTACCGGAACAAGGTCCATGCAGTCATGGCCCGCGACAGGAAAGGCCGTATCATCTCCGGTGTATATAAAGAGGGAACCCACACGGTTCTCCCGGTGGAGACATGCCTGATCGAGAACAAAAAGGCGGACGAGATCATCGGAACGATCCGTGAACTTCTTCCCTCCTTCAAAATGAAGGTATTCGATGAGGATACCGGATACGGCTTCCTGCGCCATGTCCTGGTGCGCACCGCCCATGCCACAGGGGAGATCATGGTAGTCCTGATCACCGCATCCCCGGTGTTCCCGTCGAAGAACAACTTCGTGAAGGCGCTCCGAAAGGTTCACCCGGAGATCACGACCGTAGTGCAGAATGTGAATGGACGTGACACCAGCATGGTCCTTGGGGAAAAGGAACATGTGCTCTACGGACCTGGATTTATTGTCGATGTCCTCTGTGGTAAGAAATTCCGGATCTCCTCAAAATCCTTCTACCAGATCAACCCGGTTCAGACGGAGAAGCTCTACAACCTGGCGATCGAGGCAGCAGGACTCACCGGAAAAGAGACCGTTGTTGATGCCTACTGCGGAATCGGAACCATCGGAATCGTCGCAGCGTCTGCCGCGAAGGAAGTCATCGGCGTCGAGTTAAACAGGGATGCTGTCCGGGATGCCGTCACAAACGCGAAGGTAAACGGCGAGAAAAACATCCGCTTCTACAACAACGATGCCGGAAAATTCATGGTCCAGATGGCCTCCCAGAACGCTCATGCCGATGTGGTATTTATGGATCCGCCGAGAAGCGGAAGCACAGAAGAATTTATGGATGCTGTAGCGATCTTGAATCCGGACCGCGTGGTCTATGTGTCCTGCAACCCAGAGACGCTGGCGAGAGATCTGGCGTATTTTAAGAAGAAAGGGTATAGGGCGGAGAAGGCATGGGCTGTGGACCAGTTCCCGGCCACCAGCCATGTCGAGACGGTAGTTCTTTTGTCCAGAAAAACTCCGGATGATACGATAGAGGTCGACTTAGACTTGGATGAGCTTGATATTACCGCTGCTGAGTCAAAGGCTACCTATCAGGAAATCAAGGATTATGTGCTGAAAGAATTTGGCTTAAAGGTTTCAACTTTATATATTTCCCAAATTAAACGCAAATGTGGTATTGATGTAGGAGAACATTACAATATTTCACAGAAAGAAAATCAGAAAGTACCACAATGCCCGAAAGAAAAGGAAGATGCTATCCGAGCTGCTCTTGAACATTTTGCGATGATCTAAAGGTCATTGCTGATTTCAAGGAGGAATAGCATATGAAGTCATTATTCGAAGAAATGGGCGGTACATATACGCTCGGAGCAGATGGAATGTATTATCCGGATTTGGAACTTCCGGAGGAAGAACCGCATTACGGAAAGTACGGCAGAATGCGTCTGCGCTATCTGAAAGAACACCATAAGATGCTGTACAACACACTTTTGCTGGATGGAGAACTGGTCAAACATCTGAATGAGGTGGATGATACCGCTAATCAAAGAATGGAACTGTTGACCCTGCAAATGCAGGAGCAGCAGGGCATAAACGAAGCATTAAAGGCTCGTGATCAGATGGCATGGGTTGGTGCTTGCAATAACATCCGAAATGCGGCAGAGGAAATTGTTTTGAATGAATTGATATGTTGTTAAATCGAGAAGGAGGGAGTGATGAATTCCCTCCTTCTCGATTCTGAAGATATCATCTCTTTTGGAGAATGAAAAGGGATTTTGTAGAAAAATTTATGCTTATATACTAAAATGCACATAAGGAAATACAAAGCTCTACAAATTATTTATTTATGTGTAACGAATGATGATTTCCGGGTACTAACTTAGCAGAAAGGAGGAAGTACGATGGAATCAATGGAAGAAATATACCAAAACCACTCAAAAAAGGTCTATACGTTTCTACTAAGTAAAACATGTAACCATGAACTTGCAGAAGAATTAACACAGGAAACTTTCTTTTGCGCTGTAAATAGTATTAACAAGTTTAAAGGAAATAGCAGTGTATTGACATGGCTTTGTGGTATTGCTCAAAATCTTTGGCTCAAGTATTTAAGAGACAATAAATCATTTGAAGATTTATCAAATTATGAAGACATGTTGACAATTTCTTCTGCTGAAGATGAACTATTTATCCAGTGGGAAAATGTAGAGATATTGAAGTCGCTACATAATCTTGATGAACCGATGAGGGAAGTTATGTATTTACGGTTGATTGGAGAAATATCTTTCGCTCAAATCGGTGAAATAATAGGCAAAAGTGAAAATTGGGCTCGTGTTAATTTTTATCGTGGAAAAAAAAGAATATTTGAGGAGATGAAGAAAAATGAATAAAGAATTGCAGTGCAATATAGTCAATGATTTACTACCTTTATACATGGATGATTTGACATCCGAGGAAACAAATTCATTTATTAAAAAGCATTTGGAAGAATGCCAAAATTGTCAGAATGAATACCGGACGTTTAAAGCAGAATTAAGTAATTCAGCCAACAGGAATAATGCTACAAAAATGCAAGAGATTGATTATCTGAAAAAAATAAACATATATCAAAAAATGAATTTTGTTTTGGGTGCAATCATCAGCTTCCTGTTTGGGGCATGTTTACCTGTATTGAAAGTTGGCATACCTGTACTTCTAAACGGAGCAGTCCCTGATTATTATCTGGCACGACTTCAAATCGCATGGCATATCGGTCTTTTGAAAATGACAGTTTCTGGAGTAATAGTGTGCCTTATTTATATGATTATTATGTTTATAATCAAGAAAAAGCTAAACAGCAAAACCAGTCGAAATAGTCAACCGTAAAGAGAGTGGCCTGTATCCATCGCTTCAATCTGGTTTTGCAATAAATATAAGGGATGACAGCATAAAATGCTATCGCCCTTTTACATCATTTAGAAAGAGCCATGACTGCACTCCATATCAGAGTGAAAGCCGTGGCTTTTAACTTGTGGTTAAGTTTTTATCTCCATGATTAACAACTGCTCGATTGTGCTATGAATATCAGCTTGCTATAATAAAGACAACAAAGAGCTTTTTGTAATATCCTCAAAGGAGATTAAGATATGCCTATGAACATAGTCATCCAAGAGCAGCGCAAGCTACTTGGATTAACACAGGAACAGGTTGCTGATTATCTCGGTGTTTCTACTCCCGCTGTCAGCAAATGGGAGAAAGGTATCACAAGCCCTGATATTGGCCTTCTTCCTCCATTAGCCAGACTTTTGAAAATTGATTTGAATACATTGTTTTGTTTTAGTGAGGATCTGTCTGAACAGGAAATTGGATTTTTCTGCAACGAGCTCGCCAAACAAGCAAGGAATGATATTCTTTCTGCATTTGATGCTGCTGAAGCAAAGATACACGAATACCCACACAACGAACTGCTTCTTCTCAACATCACGATTATTTTGGATTCCATACTTTTGCAGCCAGCCGATGATACTTTACCCATCGATAGCCTTGATACAAAGATTTCAGACTGGTATTTACATCTGGCTGAGAGCAATGATGAAAAGATACGAAATAGTGCTAACTATATGAGAGTTAACCGCTATATTCGTAAGGGCAAAACAGATGCTGCACAAGAGGTTCTTGATACAATTCAAGATAAAACTGACCTGATTAGCACATTGCCGGATAAACTTATGCTTCAGGTATCTATTTATATGCAACAACAAAAAGCAGAATTGGCTGCATTAGAACTGGAAAAGGCATTATTCAAAGAAATTACCAGAGTTCAGATGCTCCTAACGAAATTGATAGATGCTGAATTAGCTTCCGGAAACACAGAATCTGCTTGTAAAATTGCCGAAAAATCAAGTTCCATGGTAGATGTATTTGATATGTGGGAATACAACCGATATATTGCTTCTTATCAGATTTTGGAACAAAAGCAAAATGCAGATGCAACGCTTCATTTACTGGAACAAATGCTTGAAGCGCTCACTACACATTGGTCATTAACTGATTCCGTTCTGTATCACAGGATGGCACCCGAAACCAAAGCTATACAATCCCATGAGTTGATACCAGTTCTTCTCAATGGATTAGAAACTGATCCACAATGTGCATACCTTCGAGAACATCCAAAATTTAGGGAGATTATAGACAAATACAAAAACAAATGAGGGATACGGCTGCTACTACCTTTCGGAAGTAACAGCCGTGTTTTCAATTATCGCTCGTATTCTTTCTTCTTTTGCTTCTTTGGTTGTGGGGTTTCTTGTTTCGGCATTTTCAGCTGTTCGCTGATAGAACGCTTTTTCTTCTGAATTGGCTGTTCTTTCAATTCGGCATCAATCTGCCTGTTGGCTTCATCGAAAGTAGCAGAACTGTATTTATTCTTGTATTTTTCATACAATTTTCGTACTAAACCAACTCTGCCATCAGGACGGAGTTTTTCACGTTCCTGCATAACTGCATCCATATTTTCGGGTGCGATACCATCTCGGATTTCAAGAAAATCTGTCTTATCAGCTTCTTTCTGTTCAGACAGGGCAGCACGCTGCTGTTCCAAGGTTTCCAGAGCGTTCTCCATCTTTTTTAGATTCTGCTTTCTGGCAGCAATGCCGTTATCCTGACAATTAAGCTGAGAAAGCAATCCAGCCTTTTGGAATTTCAATTCTTCAATATCTTCGGTCAGAGCTGCAATCTGTTCACCCAGCTTACTTGCACGAATGAAATGAATCCCACAGTTTTTCTGTTCTGCAATCAGCTCTTTTTTCTCAGCGGTCTTGGCTTTGAATTCTGCCTTAACATTTTTGTATTCAGCCAGTATATCAGCCAAAAGGTTTTTCTGGGAAGTGACAGCTTCCTGCTGAGAAGTATTCACGATCAACTGATACTGAAGAAAAATCATGTTGTCACGCAGAGTTTCCAATGCAGAAGCGAGGGCAGGAATATTTTCTTTGACTGCTTTCATCAGCTTCTGCACCTGTTTTTTCAGTTCACGCAGGAGTTTGTTATCTGCCCTGATCTGGCGGTTCAGTTCGCAGCGGTCAGAAACAATTCCCATGGATTCCAGTTTTCTTGCGTGGTATCCTTCGTGTACGGTTGGCTGTTCAGTTAGTCCTCTGGCGGCATGACTGCGACAGTCTACACGGTCAGCAATACCATGGCGTTCCTGTTCTTCATTGACAATCATTTCCCAGCTCTTGCGCCATGCAAATATCTGTTCTTCGCTGTTCCAAAGTGCTGTAAGTGGGTTTTGTCTCCCATAGCGGGTGCTTTTAGGGGTCTTTGACGTCCTGATACATCCCTCAATTTTCTCAGCTTCAGATGGGGTTAAATACTGCCTTTTCTCCCCGAACTGATACATATATTGTTTCTCCCACCCCTGTGTTTTGGCGGTCTTGAACTCATCAGCAGTAAAACCACGTTCTTCGCCGCCACGCTTGCAAAGGTATTCTTTCTGAGTCTTTGTCTGCCACTTGCCGTGTTCATCTAAGGGACGCATGGTGAAAAGAATATGGCTGTGAGGATTATGCCCCGGAGGGTACGGATCATGGATGTTCACATCCGCACACATTCCAAGGTCAATGCCTTGCTCACGAACAAAACGCTTCAGCATACTTTTCCAGTCATCCAAAGACAGTTCTGATGGCAAAGCAACCACAAGCTCTCTCGCCAGTCGGCTGTCCTTTGTCTTTTCTACGGACTCGACAGCTTCCCAGAGTAGCTGTCTGTCCTTCCATTCTTCTGGTGCATACTGCGGAAGAAAGACTTCGCTATACAGACACCCGTGCTTTCTGGTGTAGTCATGGGTAAGTCCGTCATAATCATTGTAGAGTCGGGAACAGGATGCATAAGCGGCAGCTGCTATCACAGAACGGCCTGCGCCACGACTCACAACTTTTGCTTCTAAATGGAAATAGTTCACTATTTTCCTCCTTCCTGTGCCGCAGCACAATTTTTGTTTCTTTTTTGAAAAAGAAAATAGGTGCGGTGAATGCTGCGCCTATCTCTGCGATAAAACTGCCGCACCCGAAGGGCGTACCTTGTGTAGTGGCAGATTTTCGCAGGCAGTTAGCGCAAGGTAGGGTACAATTTGTACCCCTGATTACAAACGCAGTATCGTTTGTACTTGCGGAAACTGCGTGGACAATGACAGCAAGTGTGGCATTGTACATAAGGCTCCAACGGAGCCGCAAAGCCTCGCAGAGCGCACGACCCCGAAGGGGATACCACCGCCCATTTTATGGGTGGTGAGTAAGTGCGCCCTTCGGGATAGCAGCGAAGCTGCCAAGGCTTATGCCTTCAATCGTCTTTTCAGCTCCATCTTCACATCATCAAGCTCCATAGTCTGAACTTCCGGGAACACGCTTTCCAATACGGCTCCCATCTGGATCAATCGTCTGGTTCTTGCCTTTCGCTCTTTCTGGCGGTTGCGTGCTTCAATCGCTTCCATTCTGTGCTGTGCCTGCAATAATTTCTTTTCATCTTCAGTCATAGGTCTGTTATTTGCCATAAAATCTCCTGGTATCGGTGTGGTACTGTAATCCGGTGTAGATGGTGCAGATACAATTCGTTTTGCAAGTTATAAGTTATCTGTGTACTGACAGGCGAATTGTTCCGCACCATCGGCTGTGAATTTAAGTACCGGAATTTAATATTTTTCGTGCTTCCTGCATATTGGCGGCTGCGTTCAACTCTCGGATATTCTGATTGTTGATTTTCAAAGGAACACAACGCTCCAATACTCGGTCATAAATTCTGGCTCTTGCCAGATCTTTCGGATGTTTCAACTCATCCAAAGTTAGATTGGTGGTTACAATCAGTGGTTTCTTGCTTCGGTATCGACTGTCAATCACATTGAATACCTGTTCCAAAGCAAATTCCGAACTTCGCTCAATTCCCAGATCATCAATAATCAGCAGACTGTATTTATTAAAACTGTCAATGAACTGGTTTCTGTCATCGGAATATATTCCGGTCAGCGTATTCAGGATTCTGGAAAAATTGGTCATCAGAATCGGAATACCTTTGTCCAACAGGGCATTTGCAATGCAGCCAGCGAAAAAGGATTTACCGGTTCCCACATCTCCCCAGAGAAGCAGTCCCAACGAGTTCGCTTTCATTTCTTCCCAATGGGACACATACTCATGGGCTTTCTGCATTTCCGGATTGTAGCCTTTATCATTGGAAAAGTTGTAATCATGCAGGGATTTGTCCTGCAATCCGTTTGTCCTCAAGCGTGACACCTGAATGAGAAATTCCTGATGCTTGCGTTCGGCTTCTTCTTTGTCGTATATTTCCTGCTGACAGCGGCATCGAACCGTAGGAAGGAATACTCGTTCCTTCAATTCAATTCGGTGCTGTCTGGGAGTGTGGCATTTGGAACAATACATCAGTCCGTCAGCTTCGTTCAAATATTCATCCTCTGCAAGCTCTCTCGGCTGAAATAAATCGTCCACAGTATTTGCTATTGGCTTCATAGGCTTTCGTCCTCCTTACATTCATAAGTTCGTCTGACAGGAGCAGGATGGTCTTGCAATGCCCAGCTTCGTATGGTGGCTGCGTGACTGGAATACTGTTTTCCGCTGGATGCCATATAGCTGGACAGCTTTTCAATGTATTCCTGATAATGAGGAACCTCGTCCTTCAAAGCCTTCAGTTCTTCCGTACTCAGGAAAACATTTTGATAAGAGCCATAAGCGGTGCGGTCATCCTTACTCTCTGAATTTGTTCTTTTTATATTGTTCTTCTCTTTATTACTACTGGACAGTTTTCTGTCTGTCACAGAGACAGTTTTCTGTCCATCTGTAGGACAGTTTTCTGTCTGTTTTACGGAAAAAATTCTGTCCGTTTGATTCAATGCTTCCGGTGGATATTTAACGTATATCCTGTTTGGAAAACCTGCTCCCTGACGTTTACGGGCGATCAGATTTTCTTTCTCCAGAGCATTCAATGCGGTTTTGACAGACATTTCACTCTTGTGCATGGTTTCTGCCAGGCTCTTGATGGGGAAGAAAATGAACACATGACCTTGTTCATCTGTCCATCCGTCATTTTTCTGGGACAGCCTTGCTCGGTCGAGCAAAATCGTATAGAGAATTTTTGCAGTTTCATTTAGGCCATCCTTGTCCAGTAAAAATCTTGGGAACGCCATATACGGCGGTATCGGACTGCTTTGTGTTAGAAATTGTGTCATGTGTTCACCTCCCTTCTGTGAGATCAGCTTGGAGCAAACTTATTCTCCAAGAAAATCCCAATCCACTTCCTCATCCAGTTCCTGCTGTGTGACCGAAACGGCTCCAACCGGCACTTGCGACATTCCCACCATACAGCCTGCAAGAAATACCGGAAGTGTTTTCTCCATGGCGCTTTCTACAGAGGAAATAATCTGATTCACAAATCGTTCCTCACGTTCCCTGGTTTCAAAGTAAGGATCATCCTGACTGCGATAATAGCGGTCAAAGTAATCCACCAGAGCTACGGCAATCACATTGCTGTAGGATTTGAATTGCTGCTTGTCCATGTTCTGAAGATACTGCCATGCTCGCTTCTGGGTGTCCTTTTCCAGATTGAAGCGAAGATTTGTGCTGCGGATATTCTCGCTCATGGGTTACTCCTTCCTGCGAAGACTGGCAAAGGCGAGATATTCATAACCCTTGGCTGTCGCACAAATATCATCCAGAATAGTCACTCGGTTTTCATCATACTGTCCGAAGTGTTTGACCAGACAGCCGCCATCACCCACGATATACAGTCTCA
>ERZ860668.2419-NODE-2419-length-9942-cov-2.789724_pt1 | contig 9942 bp, 10 predicted proteins | sample MGYA00510062_ERZ860668 | MGnify/ENA primary metagenome ERZ860668 (study PRJEB30046, sample SAMN00715258) | human gut metagenome | study: EMG produced TPA metagenomics assembly of the A metagenome-wide association study of gut microbiota in type 2...
TAAGTGATGTTACGCTGCAGGTTCATAAATTTTCATCCCCGCAGCATTTCAACAGTTTTTGTAAACAGTATTTGGGTGATACGCCCGGCAATTTGAGAAAATCAAAGCAATAACTTTCGGTATAATTTTTCCGATGATTAATTTATATGATAATATGCCAACTATCTGTGATAGACTATCCTGACAATACCTGTATCTTTGCACCCAAAACCAGAAATAGAATTTGTATGCAAGAAAAGTATGAAGAAATGATGCAGGAAGTGGACAAACGGGTATCCGGCATTGACCTGAACGGAAAGCATATCATTAGATTGTAAGACTATTATTGTCTTCCTGAAAGAAAAATTGAGTGAAATGAAAGTGCTTGTAGAATCAATGCCTTTCAGTGATGAAACCGAAGAAATCTCTTTTTTCAAGTATCAAAAAACGATGTTGCTGGGACGGCTGATCTTATTTTCACAAGATACTCAATGTGGAAAGCCAGCGTCCGCTGGACGAAACTTTCTGGATAAGATACGGGAAAGGTTGAACAAGCGGATGCAGCAGGATGACGAGAAGAAAAGGAAGCGGAAATAGCAATACTCTTACGGTTTTTAACTACTTTTGCAAATGATTGAAAATAAAACGAATATGAGATGAATAGAAATTTATTAGTGACGGCAGCGGCTCTATTGCTGCTAACAAGTTGTGGAGAGCAGAGTAAATATGAAAAGGCGATTGCCGATTTCGTGCAGACAGATAAAAGAGGTACTTGGACGGATTTGCAATTCAAAGTAATTGAAATGGGTGAACGAACCGACCGACATCACAGTCAAGGACAGTGTAGCTATCTTTGAAAGTTCTAAAATTCCCTTTTCTGATAAATGAATTATTTTAGACCTTTTGTTCTTAATATTTTGCTTGATTTGAACTAAATTCTCATTTTCCATTTCTCTTATTATGTTTTTAACTGTTATGTGAGAAAAGCAATAATATTAGCTAAATCTAAAACAGTCAATGGCTTTTTGGATACAGATAATGCATAATATGCTGAAAAACAGATTGCTTTAAACAGTACTTTTTCATCACTGTATAGTTTGTTTCCATCTATGTACAACTTGTCGCTTATTCTTCTAAATCTTGTTGCACCTGCTAAATAGCCTAATTTTATAACTTCATCCATTTTTTTAAGTTTTATGAAAGTACTTTTGTATGTACAAATATTTTTTTTATAAAACTTGCATATGTTAAAAAAAACAGATAAGATTTGGATGTAAGGTGCAAGTATATATTTATATATAGCTTGCACCTTACACCTAAGCTGAAACATTTATATTTAGCCATTTGCATAATTCAGAAAAGGTTTGTATCTTTGAAATGAAGTTTTAGACAGACAGCGAACAGCCAAAGAACGATAGATAAACGTCTTTTTTGAAATCTAAATTGTACCTCCTAAGGCATTGATGTATTGATAAAGAGTTGAATTAAGGCGACTAAGTAGATGGATTCAGTACCCTGTCTCTCCATAAGAAAATATTGATAATCAATGTTCTACGGAATAAACACCGACTTTACGTCCAGATTGTAAAGTTATGTGTTTCTATTTTAAGGCTTAGTCTGAATAACTTTTATAGATCTTCAATTATCCGAAGCTTTATGACGAATGTTATAGATAAGATAAATTCTGTGTGCCTGCTTTCTGACGATACAATACAAGTGTTGAAAGAGAGTGTGACCTTATGCCGTTTTCCCAAAAAACATTTGTTGATAAAGGAAAATACATTTTGCAAGTTCGCTTATTTTATAGAAAAAGGGATGACCCGTTCTTTCTGGCTTGTGAACGGAGAAGAAATAACTACTTCTTTTTCTTGTGAAGGGGGAATTGTCTTTAGCATGGATGAATTATATTATAATAAGTTGAGTGAAGAATTTGTAGAAACACTTGAAGACGTTGTTGCATACAAAATATCACTGGCTGACTTGAACAGGCTTTTTCAAACCAATATCGAACTGGCTAACTGGGGACGGATTATCCATCAAAATGAATATAGACGTTTGCAGCGTTCACATAAGGAACGGCTTGCATTGCCGGCCAAAGAACGGTACGAAGAGTTTAAGCAGCAGTTTCCTCAAGTGTGCCAGCGGGCTAATTTGGGATATATCGCATCATATCTGGGGATCAAGCTTTCTACACTTAGTCGTCTCAGGGCCCAAAAATAATTTTTATACGATAATATTTTGCCATAGAACAAATTTTATGTTTTTCAAGTTGCGTAACTTTGCCGCATTATTATGTAACCGTTAACAAAAAAACAAATTTGTAAATTATCATGCAAAAAGGAACTACTACTGCATTTTTAGACACAAAACCTCATTATGAACTTCTTGACGGATTGAGAGGGGTCGCTGCTCTCATGGTAATATGGTACCATATATTCGAAGGTTTTGCAACAAGTCCCATAGACCAGCGATTTAATCACGGGTATCTGGCTGTCGATTTCTTCTTTATCTTATCGGGGTTTGTTATCGGCTATGCTTATGATGACCGTTGGAAAACAATGAAAACAAAAGACTTTTTCAAACGCAGATTAATTCGTTTGCATCCGATGGTGGTTCTGGGAGCTGTTTTGGGTAGCATTACGTTTTGCATACAGGGTTGTGAGAAGTGGGATGGTTCACAGGTTTCCATTTCGATGGTAATGCTGGCTATGCTTATGGGGATATTTTTGATTCCTGTTGCGCCGGGGGCAGGTCCTGAAGTCCGTGGAAACGGTGAGATGTACCCTTTGAATGGTCCCAGTTGGTCTTTGTTTTTTGAGTATATCGGAAACATACTATATGCATTGTTTATTCGCAAGTTGTCTACGAAGGCTCTCACGGTGCTCGTTGTATTGGCCGGAATCGGACTGGCTTCATTTGCCATATTCAATTTTTCCGGTTATGGCCACTTGGGTGTGGGATGGTCAATGGCAGATTATAATCTGATCGGAGGTTTCCTGCGTTTATTGTTTTCATTCTCTATCGGATTGTTGATGACGCGTGTTTTTAAACCGCTTCAGGTTAGAGGCGCATTTTGGATATGCAGTCTGGCAATTATTGTTTTGCTTTCCATGCCTTATATCGGTGGTAGTGAATTTCCGTGGATGAATGGTATTTATGATTCTGTATGTGCCATCATTATTTTTCCGTTACTTGTCTATCTGGGTGCTTCGGGGAAAACAACAGATAAAAAGTCATCTAAAATCTGTGAATTCTTAGGAAACATATCTTATCCGTTGTATATAGTACACTACCCTTTCATGTATCTGTTTTATGCGTGGGTATGGAGTAAAGAACTCAGCTTTTCACAGGCGTGGCCGATGGCATTGGTTGTATTCTTCGGAAACATCTTACTGGCTTATCTCTGCCTGAAGTTCTATGATGAACCGGTCAGAAGATGGTTGACTAAGAAATTTCTGGCAAAGAAATAAAAATAACATCACTGTATCATAAATGAAGGGGTTGCGAAAATCTTTTTTTGCAACCCCTTCATTTATGTCCGGCATATAAACTTAAAGTCTGAAACCCCAGCTCTCCATTATCCTGCATACAGAGATGGACCAAAGAATAAATTTAATTTTTCCATCTTATACAAGACAGATTTCAGTGTATATAAGAAAATCAATTCTCGTATATTCCGATTAGCCCATCCGTCGTGATGGTTTCTGCATTTATGTTTAGTTTCCGGCATCTGCTATTGTTGTAGAAGCGGATGTGGGCTTTACCGTCCTTGTCCGTACTAACTGAGGGATTCCAGTAAAGAGTACGGCGATAATCGGGAACGGGAGGAAGTACAGAGTAATTCGGCTGATAGAACTCTTTGACCGGACTATATCCGTCAAGCCATGTTTTTCTGACACCTTTGCCTGCCTCTGTCGGTATTTTGCCTTCCGGATAGGTTTCAATCAATACGGCGCAACCATATAAGTCGGATACATCGAACGGCGAAAGCCGTGGGTCTGCATACCGGCAAATAGTGGAAAGGTTTTCAGTAATATAAATCGATTTGATGGCTTCAAGCCTTATATATTTGTATTTATTATAGTCCATCTCAGTATGTCGGGTACATTCATAATTGATAACGAAGAGCGGCATTTTACTTTTGTAATATAGATAATTCCTTTGTGGGACAGGGCTGAAATTCTTATTCATATTCAGCATCAGTTCGTGTATGTCGTCACCGATGAATTTTCCGCTGTCCTTTATGTCGTCCAGTTCAGAATGGACGTCATAATAAGCTATTGATTTTGAACGACTGTCGTAAATCTCTTTTTCTTTACTTCTTTTTTTAGCTTTGATGGTCACCTCTTTCAAGCGATAGTTCTTTTCGTGGTTGCCTGCTTTAGCCAGTGAATCTGTATAGGCGGCAAAGAAGGTTTCGATGTCGTCTTCTGTCAAGACATTTGTTTCTTTATCCGGAATAGTATCTTCTTCTTTTTTCGTATTGGCGATGTTCACCTGCATATCGGCATAATGATATTTTGCGGGGGAAGGGCTGAACAATCTGTCTAATAGAATACGATAATCTTTCTTTTTTCTGTTGACTGTCACTGCCAATATCAAGTCCCATTTCCCATAGATATCCGATATCAGTGAAAAACGTCCTAAACTATCGGTAATAATAGCTTCTATGAAGCTGCTGTTTTCTTCATTTTCTCCCCGTTTTTTCAAAAAGCAGGATACTTCTACGTTGGGTTTTGGAAGCTGCCGGACGAAAGAAACAACCTGTCCCCGTGTTTCGATGCCTCTTTCGGGACCATATTTGAGGTTGAGAGATTCAATTCCGGTCATTTGCTTCCAAGAGTAGCGGCGCCAACCCTGTATCCTCAATAACAGATCGATTGCCATGCGGTGTGTGTCGTCTTCCGCTTCAAAATAATAGCCGGGATTGCGGACATACCCTTTTATCTCGGACATTAATAGGAGGTCGGTTAGTATATTGCGTCCTGATTCCACTTCATTCATGCCATCTCTTACGGATAAAGCAAATGTGTTTTGTACCGGTTGCATTTCAACTCCGGTTAAGGTAAATTCCAGATTTACTAATTCATAGGGATTGTATGCTTCTTTGTCTGTCCGTGCTTTTATAGATAATCGTTTTTGAGGGTGAATGAATATCAAACGGTCGGACAGGACTTCTCCGCCACCATTGAATAACGCGATACGGGAGACTCCGGGTGTTAATCTGCTTTTATCTATTTTGAAGCGAATGATTTCATTTCCTTCAACGTCGATCAGACAAAACTTGTGAAGCTTTCCTCCGCTGATAACTGCTAATCCCAATAGAGTGGCGGGAGTATTGGGATTCTTTTGCAAAGCAATTTCCACACTGTCTGTGTATGATAGATTATCAACATGTAGCGCATACCCTGCTGGCAGGGCTTCCGGCATATTAAACTGGTGTTTTTTACCATTGAATTCAACGACTGCTTTTTGTTTATCACCTGTAGGTGTGTAATTGAAAACTCCCCGTCCGTCATGGATTGCGGTGAAATGGGCTGTTTCCTGTTTTTCGTCGTTGATAACAGTACCACTCAATGTTATGGGGTTGCCATAGGCATCTGTCGCTTCGAAAGCGATTTGTGATTCTATTCCCTGAATCAGGTTTCCACTTTCGGGGAAGAACTTTAAATTTACTTTTTTGCCTTTTGTCGGTTTGGGGCGCTTCATCGGGTAGTTTCCTGTTGAATATTTCCGCATCTCTTTTTCAGCGAAGTTTCCTTCTGTTTGGGGCTTGTCGAAGACCGGCAGAAGTCTTGAAAAAATAATATCTTCCCCAAAGTTAAGCATGTATTTCGTATAGGCACGAACCTCGTAAAAGCCCGAATAAAAAAGTATTTGGTTTAAAGTGAAATCTCCGTGACATTGACCGTTCTCTATTTTTAATATCCGTTTGTCGATTATTTCACCTCCGGGATTCAATAACTCGACATATAAAGTTTTACTCAGGTTTGTGGCCGGGTATAGATCGGAGGTGACCAGAAAACATTTAAACCAGATATCATCACCTTGATAATAGCTGGTATTATCGAATTGCAGGTAAACTTTCTCCTGTGGAATATGTTTTGAGAAATCTTCTATCAGACAGGCGTATTGGCTCAACCTTTGGATAAGGCTGTCTTTGTTTTGTGCAGATACATGAAGACAAAACAGGCATAGGAATAAGTATCCCGTCCATTTTTTTGTTGTTTTCATCTTATTATAGCTTGGTTAAACGGTTATTCTTATTTTCTGCTATACCTTGTTTCAGGTAAAGTTCCTTACTGTCATGCCGGGATTTACCTCTTGCAAGGCTTTTATCAGTTCCTGAGGTGACTCCGGGTCTACCATGACAAATCCGGTGGCATGTATGATTTTTATTTTCTGTATACCCAAGGCATGGGGAGTATATGTGATACTGGTGATATGATTGAAAGAGCGTTTTTGATGGAAGCCGTTCACAATTTGCAGCATTCCGTTTTCTTTGACGATGTATCTACAGGTTGCTTGCGAAAAGTAGATTGTCGCACTCGGACCTAAGCATGCAGCGCCTATCCATATTGCCTGAATTGTTATGAAACTGATAACAATGCAAGCTACTATACCTATAGCGAACAGCCAAAGCCCTATCTTGGGATTTCTTGCTTTAAATGTTTGTTCCATCTTTTTTAAGATTATGTTTGTAACTGTCTGATAAAGATAGGAAAAAATAGAATAAAAGAATGGAATAACATTCTTTTTTTGAGTATTGGCTATGAAAGAATTGATTTGGGGCCTATCCGTGCAGAGATAGACCGGAAAAATAATTCTTTGTCGGTAAACCATTAATTCTACCTTTTTATCTATTTTTGCCACTTGAGAATTTTTTTAATATTAATCTAACTATCATGAGACGAAAAGCGACTTTACTATTGCTCGTAACATTCGGACTACTGCTTGGCGCAGTGGCACAGGAAAAAATGAAAACAGTGATCGAACCCTTGAAAAATGGTGGGGAGGATTCGTAGCTTTAGGTAACCAGATGCCGTTTGGTGATCATTTGCGGATGCAGGATATGTCACGCAATAATATGAATAATCAGGTAGTTCCGTTCATGCTTTCTTCCGAAGGCCGATATATATGGGCTGAGAAACCTTTCTGTTTTGAGGTGAAAGACGGACAATTGATTATCTATTCGGATTCGGAAAAGATAGAACCGGTAAAAGCGGGGAATACACTGAAAGAAGCTTTACTGGCAGCATCGGCGAAACATTTTCCACCTTCGGGACAGATACCGGAACCTGCTTTCTTTTCTCTTCCACAGTATAATACATGGATTGAACTGATGTATGATCAGAATCAGGAGGACATTATGAATTATGCCCATAAAGCCGTAGAAAACGGATTTCCCCAAGGCGTATTCATGGTAGATGATAACTGGCAGAGATATTATGGTAACTTTGACTTCAAATCCGAAAGATTTCCTGACCCGAAAGGAATGACCGACGAACTGCACAAGATGGGATTCAAAGTAATGCTGTGGGTTGCTCCTTATGTATCGCCGGACAGTCCTGAATTCCGTGAACTGGAAGCAAAGGGATATTTATTGAAAGATAAGAATGGACGTACAGCCATCATCCATTGGTGGAATGGTTACAGTGCCTGTTATGACACCACGAATCCGGAGGCTATGAATCATCTGAAGCAACAGTTAAAAGCCAATCAGGAGAAATATGGTATCGACGGATTTAAATTTGATGGTGGAGACGTTGCTTATATGACAGGAGAATATGCTTTTCATGATAAAGAGGCCGATGTGAATACTTTTATGGAGAAATGGGCCGAGATAGGTTTGAGCTTTCCCTACAATGAATTGCGTGCTGCCTGGAAGCTGGGTGGTCAGGCATTGGTACAGAGGCTGGACGATAAGGATTATTCCTGGCGTGCGACTCAGTTGCTGATTCCCGATATGACTGCCGCGGGATTATTGGGACATTATTATACTTGTCCGGACATGGTAGGCGGAGGCCAGTTTGGTGCTTTTCTGAATGTGAAGAAGTTTGATGAAGAGTTGATTGTACGCTCCTGTCAGGTACACGCCCTGATGCCGATGATGCAATTCTCCGTGGCTCCCTGGCGCATCCTGAGTAAAGAAAATGTAGCGATTTGTGCTAAGTATGCCCATTTGCATCAACAAATGGGAGATTATATTCTGGGATTGGCAAAGCATGCTTCCGAAACGGGTGAACCTATTGTTCGGCACATGGAATACCAGTATCCCCATCAAGGATTTATCGATTGTAAAGACCAGTTTATGTTGGGTGACAAATACTTGGTTGCTCCGATGCTGACTTCCGGGACAAGCCGTACGGTGATGCTGCCCAAAGGTAAATGGAGAGATGATCGGGGGAAGGTATTTAAAGGTCCGAAAACAATAACAATAGATGTCCCGCTGGAGCGCTTGCCGTATTTTGAGAAGCTGACTAAATAGTAACTTCTATAATTAAAGAGAAAAGCCACGCTAACATTACATAGCGTGGCTTTTGTTTTGGGTTTAAACTACTTCTGTGTTATTTTACACGAATGATGTTGTAATTCAGGTCGCTGGCAGATACTTCCAGGCTGTCGTCAGCCAGAGTAAGGGTAGTATCATTGGCGATTACGAAATAAACAGGTTCGCTTCCGTCACTCGGATTCAGTTTAAGAGCCGTTTTCTTTTTATTCTTTACGGTTTTCTCCACTGTCACCGGTTTTCCTTTAGAAGTGAAGGTTTTGTCTTTACCTTTGCCTTCGGCATCCAGATAAGTGACGTCCAGTGTATACGTTGTATCGGCCGCATTCGCCAGTGTGTTCAAGGTTAACACGTAGCGGATACCCGGACCGTCAGCAGCGGGAAGTACACCTTCATAAACCTGAGTTTCTTCCATAGTGGGTTCCATAACCACTGCCAAACTGTCTGCGGCTGCTTCTTCAGCTTTTGTTCCTTTTGATTGGCAGGATACCAATGCAGCAACAACGGCTGCCAACATAATTACTTTTTTCATTGTTAAGTGCTTTAAATTAATATAAAAAGTGAGTGCTATTCCTACTCTTCTTCTTTCTTTATGACAAGCAGCTTATCGACCCTCCCGCGGTCCATGTCCACTACTTCGAACTGCAGGTTTTTATAAATGAATATATCTCCGGCTTTTGGAATGCGTCCTATCAGGAACATCGCCAGTCCGCCCAATGTGGTAAAGTCTTCCGACTCGATGTCATCATAAGAGAGAATTCCCATCTCTTCCATAAAGTCCCCGATGTTCATCGAAGCTTCTACCAACAAAGAGCCGTCCTGTCTGCGAACGATTTCCTCTTCTTCAGTATCGTCCTCTTCCAGAATGTCTCCAAAGATACTTTCGGTCAGGTCGTGCAGGGTAATAATGCCCTCCGTGCTGCCATACTCGTTAACAACAACTCCGAACTTATTTTTGTTCTTCTTAAATAGCTCTAAAACTTTTTTTGCGTACAAACTTTCCGGTATAAATAGTGCCGGACGGGTGATTTCTTTCAGATCAAACTCCTGTTCGGTGCCTACCATTAAGATAATATCTTTTACAGAAACGACACCTGCTATCTCTTCTGTATTATCATCGATCAGCAGGTATTTGCTGAAGTGTTTATCTTCGATGGTCTGAAGGACTTTTTCTTTGCTGTCTGTCGTATGCAGAACGATCAGGTCGCGACGATGGGTCATCAGTTCGTTGGCACGTTTATCCGAAAACCGGAATACATCGCGCAACATTTCGGTTTCTTCTTTGTCGATGACTCCCTGTTCCGAACTTTGATGCAGAATCATTTTCAATTCTTCTTGGGTCATCAGCCGCTCTTCACTTTTCAGCCCAATCAGCTTATTAAGCAGGCGGGTAGAGATGCTGAGTAACCATACGAAAGGATAAGAGATTTTTGTCAGCAGAATCATTATCGGGC
>ERZ860668.2430-NODE-2430-length-9916-cov-2.412636_pt1 | contig 9916 bp, 6 predicted proteins | sample MGYA00510062_ERZ860668 | MGnify/ENA primary metagenome ERZ860668 (study PRJEB30046, sample SAMN00715258) | human gut metagenome | study: EMG produced TPA metagenomics assembly of the A metagenome-wide association study of gut microbiota in type 2...
GCCGAGCCAATTTATTTAGCTACTAATCGGATAGAAGATCTATGCCGGGCGAAAGGTTGGAATATCTATACTTTGATCTCAGGAGGAACGCATGACCAGGTAATTGGAGAAGTAGAGAGTTTGAAGGAATTGGCCACCCGTCTCAACTATCCGGAAGGGGTCGATATGGCCAACCAGGCCTTAGCCAGTTTTTATTTCAATATCGGATTGGAAGATGAAGGTATCCGTTTATGTAATGAAATCTTGCAAGGAATGGAAGAACGTGGAGCTTCCCGTGTTCGCCGGTTCTATTTGTTACGTTTGTTGTTAAATCAAAAACCTGAGCAGGAATACTTGTTTAAGCTCGATACCTGTATAAAGAACTGCGAAGAAGAAGGAATCACCCAGCTGGATGCGGAGCATTCGCTAACTTATCTGAAACATGCTTATCATCTTTATTCCGTACAGTATTATATAGCTTGTAAAGACTCTTCGAAAGCCTATTTCCATTTGCAGAAGTTAGGCGAATTAGAGAAACGGTACAATATGAATACGGAAAGGATCATGGCACAGTTTCTCTGGATGAGTTATTATAATCTGGTCGGCGAGTATGACAAGGCATTGGTGATTATAGACCAGTTGAAACATATTCTGTTGAGCAACAAGCGTTATAATGACTGGGTTACGGTGGAAGCTATCAGAGCCGATATCTATTATAAAATGGGAAGAGGCATGGAGTCAGCCAAGGCTTACAGAGACTCGAAAGCCGTACATGATTCGGTTATCCAAGCCCAATATTATGAAGATCTGGCCAAGTTGAGAACACAACGTGAAGTTGATAAGTTGGAGTTACAAAGCCGGAAACTGGAGCTGGAAGCTGAAAAGTCTCGTGTCCGATCCTGGATATTCGGTAGTGGTGCCATCATCTTGCTCCTGCTTTGCGGTGTGTTGGGATTCCTGGCTTATTCCCGTCACCGTTATGGAGCCCGTTTGAAAATTGCAAAAGAAAAAGCGGAGGAAGCGGATCATTTGAAGTCTGCCTTTCTTGCCAATATGAACCATGAGATACGGACACCATTAAATGCAATAGTCGGTTTTTCGCAAGTAATAGCCGAGGAAAGTGACATAGAAACACGCCGGGAATTTGCCAAGATCATCCAAAACAACAACGAACTGTTGCAGCGTTTGATAGAGGACGTACTGGATATTTCGAAAATAGAATCGAACACGCTTACATTCGTATTGACGGATCAGGATTTGCAGGCGTTGATGAAAGACCTTTATAGCATTATGTCGTTACGGATATCTGAAAACGTAGAACTACAGTTGGACGATTGTCCTCGTTTTACGCTTCGTACGGACCGGAACCGACTGACACAAGTGTTGGCGAACTTGTTGACCAATGCTATCAAGCATACCCACGAAGGTTATATCCGTTTTGGTTATAAGGTGGCGGCTGGCGAGATCTGTTTTTATGTAGCGGATACGGGCGAAGGAATACCGGAAGACCAGTTGGAGCACGTGTTTGACCGTTTTGTCAAACTGACGGAATGGACAACAGGTGTCGGTTTGGGGCTTGCTATCTCCAAAGCCCTGGTGGCGAAGCTTGGCGGTCGTATGGAAGTTTGTTCCAAACAGGGAGAAGGTTCTACTTTTAGTGTTATTTTTCCTGTGTGATCCATTCTCTGCCACTCCCATCCTTGAAGAGATGTTGTTAATAGGCAAAATTAATCCGGTGGAATTTGGGTAATTTTATTAGTAAAAGTTATTTTTGCAAAGTTAACAACACATGCACTTGTACTTGGAGAATCGGAGAGACATAATAAATCCTTTTGAAATTAATTCGGAAATGAATTTTGGCGTCTTTTACAATGCGTACTATCAACGTTTTGTAAGGTATGCTTTTTATTATGTAAATGATTTGCAGGCGGCCGAGGATTTGACGCATGATGCTTTGTTGTACTATTGGGAAAATAAACACAAGTTGCCTGCCGATGCGGACGTCTTGGGATATATATTAGAGTCCGTCAAGAATAAATGCCTGAATTATCTGAAGCATATCCAGGTGGAAGTCGAATACAGCAAGAGACGTACAGAGTTGCATGACTGGGAAATCACAACGCGTATCCAGACATTGGAAAACGAAAGCTACAGCACGATCTTTTCTAAAGATATAATGAGAATCGTCATGGAATCTTTATCTGAATTACCGGAACAGACTCGTCATATATTTGTTTTGAATCGTCTGGATTATAAATCAAGGAAAGAAATAGCGACAACCTTAGGTGTTTCCCAACAAAAAGTAGATTATCATATCAATAAGGCCAATGATCATCTCCGCTTGAAACTGAAAGACTATATTCCCCTGATACTGTTATTCTTGAATTAGGCATATCTGAACTTCTCTGTTTTCGACATTGTCGAGAATATATACGGCGTTGTCGTGTATATTCTCGGCATTGTCGTATATATACACGACAACGTCGAAAACAAACTACACTTGCATCGGCTTTGAAATACAACGTATTGCCTTGTGGAACTTGCGTCATTGTTTTGAAAAATAGTTGCCGGTAAGCAAAAAAAGTTCTGTTACGGTTGGGATTTTTCTTTGATGAGTTGCTCTATTTATAGAAACAGGAAAAGAGAAACGATGCAAATAGATCAACATATACTTATTCGTTACTTTCTGAAGCAGGCTTCGGAAGAAGAAAAGGAGGTAATACGGCAGTGGATTGAAAGCAGCGAAGACAACCGCCGGCGTTTTATCCGGGAGCGGATTCGTTTTGATGCTTCCATTTTGGTAGACGAAGCAGCGGTTGAGCCTTCCACTAAAATTGCTTCCGGCAAGCGTTACCGGCTACATCCTGCATTGAATTGGTCTTTAAAAGTGGCCGCTTCGATTTTGATTTTATTGGGAAGTTTTTATCTGTATGATAATTACCGGATGGCTCGATTGGCACAGACTCTACAGTGTGTATATGTCCCGGCTGGCAACCGTACTAATATCCAGCTTCCAGATGGTACGAGTGTCTGGCTGAATGCCAACACGTCTCTCCGTTATCCGATGGCTTTTGCAGAAAATAGCCGGGAGATAATGTTGGACGGCGAAGCTTATTTTGAAGTGGCGAAAGATAAAAAGCCTTTTATTGTCAAAACGAGCAAATATGACGTGGAGGTGCTGGGGACAACTTTTAATGTCGAGGCTTACAAAGACAAGCCGAATTTCCGGACGATGCTCTATGAAGGTAAAGTCAAGCTCTATAATACGAAGAATCCGAAAGCAGTCTACCTTTCTCCGGGACAGACAGCGGAATTGATGGGTGAATCGTTGCGAGTCGTCCCAACAACGGCTCCTAACAGCTATCGTTGGAAAGACGGCCTGATCTATATCGAAGACAAGTCTTTTAATGCGATCATGGAACTGTTTGAAAAGTTCTATGATGTGCGGATCATAGTCAACAACAAAGCAGTGAAAGATTTAGGCTATCGTGGGAAGCTCCGGATATCCGATGGAGTGGATCATGCTTTGCGCGTCTTGCAAAATGACTTTCCTTTCAAATACAAGCGGGATGAAGAGAGAAACATCATATATATTAACTGATAAAATCGATTTGCCTATGAAGAAGGACACATGAGAAACACGTAAAAAAGAACCGGCAGTTGCGCCAACAACCACCGGCTCTCCAGTACATTTTTAATATACTTATTAATTTAAAATCAATCACAAAGGTATGAAAAAACTTTTTTTATCCGAGTCTTTGCCTAAAAAAGATTCGGGAAGAAAACAAATATGTAGAGTTATGAAGTTAACAGCGAGTTTTCTACTATTATGTTCATGTTTCGCTTTTGCCGGTCATGCAAATTCTCAAAATGCGAAAGTTAGTTTGAATAAGACTAAAGTCCAGTTACAGGATATTCTTAGTGAAATTGAAAATCAAACGGATTATTTGTTTGTCTCTAACCGGAATGTCGACCTGAAACAGAAAGTGTCTGTACGGGCAACTGATAGGCCGGTACAGGAAGTCTTGGACGAGATATTGAAAAATACAGGTTTGACATTTACGATTGAAGGAGTAAATATTATTTTGTCAGAGGTTAAGCTTGTTTTAGATTCTACCGCTTCACAGCAGGAACGGAAAATAGAAGGAAAGATCATAGATGTAAATGGAGAACCGATTATCGGAGCCAATATAGTAGAGAAAGGAACAACAAATGGAGTTATATCAGATCTTCAAGGGAGTTTCTCCCTTAACGTTACACCTGGTGTAACGTTGGTTATTTCTTATATAGGCTACGTTTCTCAAGAATTAAAGATAGGAAATCAAATATCATATAATATAACTCTTCGTGAAGATTCAGAAACATTGGATGAAGTGGTTGTAATTGGTTATGGTACAGTAAAGAAATCCGATTTGACAGGTTCTGTCTCTTCTATAAAATCAGGAGAATTGGCTGCTATACCTCAAGCGTCTGCTGCACAAGCTTTACAAGGACGTACTGCTGGCGTATATGTAAAGCAAAATAGCGGTGCTCCGGGGAGTACCACGACTGTTCGTATTAGAGGTACTAATTCTATTTTGGGGGGGGAATGATCCTTTGTATGTCATTGATGGATTTCCGTCAAATGTGGGTATGGGGATGTTAAATGTGGATGATATTGAAAGTATGGAAGTATTGAAAGATGCTTCGGCAATAGCTATTTATGGCTCCCGTGGTTCTAATGGGGTAATTTTGATTACGACTAAAAAAGGAAGAACGGGAAAGACCAAAGTTGAATTTGGTACAACGATAGGATTCCAGTCATTAGCCAAGAAGATGGATTTGATGAATGCAAGGGAGTATGCTGAATTCTATAATATACGTGCAAAAAATGACGGGCAAGAACCATTCTTTACACAAGATCAAATAGATGCTTTTGGAAATGGTTTTGATTGGCAAGATTTTGTATTTACTACAGCACCTATCCGTACGCATTCCCTTACAGTTAGTGGAGGTAGTGAGAAAACTAAATTTGTTCTAGCCGGTAATATATTTGATCAGGAAGGAATTGTGGGAAAAGGCGGTTATGATCGATACACTTTGAGGGCGAATTTTGACCATGATATAAGTAAAAGGGTGAAAGTAAACTTTACGACGACTTTGTCCCGTAGTATCTCTGATAATAAAGATTCATCTGGTGGACGACAAGGTAATTCTTTGACCAGTGTCGCCTTGGTTGCTCCCCCCGTAGTGACTCCTTATAATGAAGATGGCTCTTATCGGATATTGGAAAATGCTTATCCTGTTATTACTACTGGCGGTGCCGTGGTTAATCCTCTTAATATGTTAAATGAAATTAAGGATATAACCAAAAGAAATCGGATTTTATCAAATTTGTCCATTACTTATGAGCCAATTGATGGATTATTTATCAAGGTTTCGGGTGGTGTTGAAAACTCTGATGTCAGGGGAGATTATTATAAAACGAGAAAGTATTATAATTCAACAGGATATGCGTCTGTTTCCACGTCTCAAGAAATAAGTCTTTTAAATGAAAATACAGTTAGCTATATCAAGACTTTTGCTGAAAAGCATAATCTTTCATTGATGGGGGGATTTACCTATCAAGATTATACATATAAAAAATTAGATGGTAACGGTACTGGCTTCTTTAGCGATATTACCGAAACTGGAAATTTAGGTTCGGCAGCGGTTCCTGGAATTTCGTCTTCTGGTTATTCAAAATGGGTGTTATTATCATCTATCGCACGATTGAATTACAATTTTGATCGTCGCTATCTCTTCACTTTTAGTTTTCGTGCTGATGGTTCTTCCAGATATAGCGATGGGGATAAATGGGGGTATTTTCCTTCAGGAGCTATAGCATGGAGAATGAGTGAAGAACAGTTTATGAAAAAGATAACATGGCTTTCTGATCTGAAACTTCGGGTAAGTTATGGTGTGTCTGGTAGTCAGGCAATAAGTCCATATTCAACTCTTAATAATCTAAGCTCTGGCAAAACGGTGTTTGGAAATGAACGATATACGACTTTTGCGCCAGGAAGTGTTTTACCGGGTAGTTTAAAATGGGAAAGTACTAATCAGTTTGATTTGGGTGTGGATGTAGCGGTATTGAACAACAGATTTCGGTTTACGGCCGATTATTATTTAAAAGAAACACGAGATTTATTGAATGATATACCATTGCCGAGTTCTTCTGGATATAATAATACAAGGGGAAATGTAGGTAAAATACAAAACAAAGGCTTTGAGTTTTCGTTTAATGCCCATATTATAGATAGTGAATTTCAATGGACATTGGATGGAAATATATCGTTCAATCGAAGCAAAGTTAAAAAGTTGTATGGAGGCAAGGATATCTTAGGAGGATGGATTGACTTTATGGTTATTTCAGATAACTGTAATGTTTTGCGAGAAGGAGAACCGATGGGTATTTTTTATGGCTATCAACAATATGGTTATGATGAGAACGGAATGGAGAAATACAAAGATTTAAATGCTGACGGAATAATTAATCAAGATGATAAAACGAAAATAGGCGATCCAAATCCAGACTTTATTTATGGATTAAACTCATACATGAGCTACAAAGGTTTTGAGTTCTCATTCTTTTTACAAGGATCGCAAGGTAATGATATGTTGAATGCCTCTTCTATTGATAATTCCCTCTATTATGCTTATGGATTGAATCAGAGAAGAGAGGTTCTTTATGATCATTGGACACCTGAAAATACAGATGCCAAATACCCCAAACCTGTGACAGGCCTATCCATGCGTTTATCGGATAGACTAATAGAAAATGGTTCCTATCTACGATTGAAAAATGTAGAATTGGGCTATAATCTGCCTGTACAGAAATGGAATCTTTCTTGGTTACAAAAAGTGAGGGTATCTTGTAGTTTGCAAAATCTGTTTACAATTAGTAAATATTCAGGATGGGATCCGGATGTTAACTCTCAGGGGGGAGGTATCGGACAAGGAATAGATCATAATCCATATCCGGTAGCCAAATCATATACGTTCGGTATAAATGTGACTTTTTAATTAATTAAAGAAGAAAGACAATGAAAAAGATATTATTTATCGGAATTATTTCATTCCTCGTCTGCTCTTGTGACGTGCTGGATGAAAAACCGCAAGCAATAGCTGTTGAAACATTTTATAATACGGCTGAAGAAATAGAGGCTGGCGGTAATGCAATATATACACCTCTTAGAAATAATTTTAGAGATGTTTATCCCTGTATGCTGGAAGAGTCATCTGACTTTGTTTACGGTGGATTGGGTAGTTGGAATCCACCGAGTCTATATGCAGGTTTGGATGCTAATAATATAAACAGAGTTTCTGACCGTTGGAATCAATTTTATGTGGCGATCAGGAATGCCAATATTATGATTGAGGCTATTCCTAAGGCGGGATTGGCTTCAGATGCAGAGAAAAATAAGTTTATGGGTGAAACGATGTTTCTTAGGGCCTTGGCTTATTTTCATTTAGTTCGAAATTGGGGTGCCATACCTTTACGAACCGTAGAAAATATGTCAGAATATAATGTGCCTCGGACTCCTGAATCCGAAGTGTATGAGCTGATTATCTCGGATTTGGAGTATGCAGAGTCAACACTTCCCGCTACGGTCTTAATTACTGGACATCCTACCCAATGGTCTGCAAAAATGCTTTTAGCTGATGTCTATTTTTATTTGAATCAATATGATAAAGCGGCAGAGTTGTCGAATGAAGTTATTCAGTCTCACCAATATAGTTTAGTCGAAATTGAGACAACCGATGATTTTGAGAATTTGTATGGAGCGACTGTTGTGAATACACTGGAAGAAATATTTTATTTTAAGTATCACGAGCAGGATGGATTTGCTTTGGCTCTATATTATCATGGTGGGGGAAATGCAGGTGAGTATATAAGGGTTCCTGGTTATAATGTTGTGATTAATCGAGTGGATCATCGCCCATATATGGAACAGGATGATAAAGATTTACGAAAAGGACTTTGGTATTTATACACAGGAGGTCTTGTAAATGAAGGAGGTTTGCTTTTGAAAAAATACAATGACGTAACAGGGGAAAATCCCAGAAATTCTTTTCCCCTATATCGTTATGCGGATTGTTTGTTGATGTATGCTGAGGCAAGTTGTCGAGTTGCATCAGGGCCTACAAGTGCAGGGCTTGAAGCACTCAATATGGTACATCGTAGAGCTTATGGTTATCCGTCAACACAACCTTCCCCCGTTGATTTTAAATTAAGCGATTATAATAAAGATTCTTTCATTGAATTGTGCATTAAAGAGAGAGGATATGAAACGGTAGGAGAATCGAAGCGTTGGCTTGATTTAAAACGGTTAGGTAAAGCAGAAGCTGCAAAATATGTAAAACAGAACCGGGGATTAGAGATGGTTGAGAAGCATTGGTTATGGCCTTTGCCTGTTTCTGAACTTAATTTTAACGAAGCTATTACCGATCAAAATCCGGGGTATTGAGTTTTTTATTTTACGAATAATTTTAAATATGACGAACAGACGTAATTTTATAAAACAGATTTCAGCAGCAGGCCTTATCGGTCTTTTTCCGGGGGCTGTTGCTGAAGCAACAGTGTTGACACGTAATTGTAGAACTTCAATCTCTCTTTCTAAACGAGATATATTTGGGAATCTTAGGCTACGAGGGCCATTTCCGATTCTTTCAACACCTTACTTAGAGTCGGGAAAAGTTGATTATGAAATATTGGCTAAGGAAGCCAAGTTTGTTGCTGAATGTGGATGTCCGGGAATGATTTGGCCGCAGTCGGATGATAGTTGTGATCTGCTTTCCGTAGAAGAAAAGCTGGAAGGTATGGAGGCTATTACAAGAGCAATGGTTGGCTCGGGTGCCATCGTAGTATTAGGGTGTCAAGGTAAGAATACGGAAGAAATGATTGTTTGTGCAGAACATATTGAAAAGCTGGCCGCTCGATATGGTGTTGCTGTTGCTGTTATTTCCCGTCCGCCTGACAATGGAAGGACGGAAGATGATTTGAAGTACTATTATCTCGAACTTGCCAGACACCTCAATCGCCCGGTTATTATTCAAACGGGTGGTGGCACGGCTTATAAAGGAGCGATGCCTCCAGTTAAATTGCTGATAGATTTAGCGGAGTGTTATCCCGATATATTTGGTTACATCAAAGAAGAATCCGGAGATTGTAACAGACGTATTGTAGAAGAGATTGACTCAAAACCAATAATTAAAACCGTGTTTAGTGCATGGGGAAGTTATCAATGGCTTTATCAGAGCCGTCAACTTGGTACGGAAGGTGTTATTACGGAACGTCCGGTTTATGCGGATATTTTGGCTTATATTTGGGAGCAAATGGAAAATGGCGATGTTAACGGGATGCTAAATGATGCATTCTCTAAATATATATTAATGCTTAATCTATCGCAGTCCGTATCAGATAATGCTGTTGGTGGAGATTTACGGGGCCCTCATCTTTATCTTTTAAAAAAGCGCGGTATCTTCAAAAATTGTCTGTCTCGTGGCTATATTAAAAAGGATGGAAAGAGAATAATACCGGATCATGTGATTTTAAAAGATTTGGAAGAAAAAATGTTAGAAGCTTCTGAGAAGATGGAGTTTGAAAAAGCGATCGAATATCGGGAATTACTTGGCAGTGTAAAGAAGATCGCACAGAAACAAAAGATTACAGACAGCAGTGGGGAGGATCGGGATATTCTTGCAGTGGCAAAGGATGCAGAAGATGCAGTTGTACAGGTCTTTTTTATACGGGGAGGAAGGCTGATTGGGCGAGACCATTTCTTTTTGCGTAATTCTTCGGAAGAATCGAAGGGGCAGATTCTTGAGAGCTTTATCAAACAGTTCTATGCCGGCACACCGTTTATTCCGGCGGAATTGATGATTCAGGAAGAACTTGAAGAACGCGAGATATTAG
>ERZ860668.2441-NODE-2441-length-9895-cov-2.284248_pt1 | contig 9895 bp, 9 predicted proteins | sample MGYA00510062_ERZ860668 | MGnify/ENA primary metagenome ERZ860668 (study PRJEB30046, sample SAMN00715258) | human gut metagenome | study: EMG produced TPA metagenomics assembly of the A metagenome-wide association study of gut microbiota in type 2...
AAGGCACCTGTATTTGAACCACTTCCAAAATTCGCAGAAGAGAAGCGTGACCTGGCTCTGGTAATGAACAAGGACATCACCTGCGGACAGGTAGAAGAGTGCATCTACCAGGCTTGCTCCTTTGTGAAGGACGTAACACTCTTTGACGTATACGAAGGCCAGCAGATCGCAGAGGACAAGAAGTCCATGGCATTCACCGTCCTGTTCACACCAAAGGAAGAAGCATTCCAGGCTGATACAGTAGATCTTAAAGCAGTTAAAGAAGGCTTATGAGATTGAGTTGAGAAGTTAATGAGCGTAGCCAAAAAACAAGCGGCTGCGTAGCAAAAAACGCCTCCTGCAAATGCAGGGGGCGCTTTTTTGATATCTTGATTTATTTCTGATTGTAAACAGGCATTCTCTTTTCAATAAAAGCATTGACAGCTTCTGTGAAATCAGGCTGGCGGGAATTGGCAGCTATTTCCATACCTTCGTCTTTGCAAATTTTTCCATGTCACCGTAGAAGTACTTGCGGATCAGGCGTTTCTGGCTGGCGTGGGCAGTGGATGATTTTGCAGCCAGTTTTGCGGCTAGTGCATAAGTGGTCTCTGCCAGTTTTCCATCTTCTGCCAAAACAGTTGCAAGGCCGATCTTTACACACTGTTCGCCTTTATAGGCATCGCCGGTCATCATCATCAGTTCTGCTTTGTCAGGCCCTAATAAACGTGTGAGAGTGTAGATGCTTTCATTATCACCGCAAAGTCCCATATTTACGAAAGCCATGATCATTTTACTGGATGGTTCTACGATACGGAAATCGCAGGCAAGGGCGCAGCTTAATCCGGCGCCGGTTGCGACACCGTTTATCATAGCGATCACAGGCTTCGGGCAGTTGCGGATGGATATTGGCATAGCGCTGACTGCTTCGATATCTTCTGCTTTTTCCGTTGCCGGATAGCATACAGAAGCTGTCGGTGCATATCCGATCACAAGTGGCTGCTTCCCATGTGTTCTTAACATCTGCACAGCTCTTCCATGCGCTTTCATAACGTTATGTGCCATCTCGAAAGTATCCCGGATTGGTGCTTTTATCCCCGGCGCATGTTCCCCATTTACAAAACCGAGTCCGACAAAGCACTGTGGTTCATTCAACGTAAAGAAATGTGTGACTCTGTCACTGAATCGTTCCGCTAGAAGCTTTGCATATTCTCCGAACCACTCCACGATCTGTGGATTCATCCATCCACCGCGTTTATACAATTCATATGGAAGTTCCCAGTGATACATGGTAATATATGGTTCAATATCATTTTTTAATAATTCATCGATCAGATCATTGTAGAATGCAATGCCGGCTTCGTTCACCCTGCCAGCTCCTTCCGGCATAACCCTGGACCAGTCTATCGAAAAACGATATCCTTTCAGTCCAATCTCTTTCATAATCCGAACGTCTTCTTTATATCTATGATAATGATCACATGCTACTTCTCCCGTATGTCCTTCGAATATCTTCCCCGGTTCCTTTGTATACACATCCCATATATGCTCGCCTTTTCCGTCTTCTTTCACGGCACCTTCTATCTGATATGCACTTGTTGCTGCTCCCCATACAAAATCTTTTCTAAAATCCATGCTTATTCTCCCTGTTTTCATTATACTGTAATTGTATTATACCGCAAAAATTCATACTGTGCATTATAAGTGAGGCCGGAGATTTCAAAAACCTCCGGCCTCACTTATGTTACATTGATATATTAACTTTCAAACTGGCTGTGATACAGTTTATGGTAAAATCCACCTTTTTTCAGCAGTTCTTCATGATTGCCCTGCTCGATGATCTTACCGTCTTTCATAACTAAGATTAACGAAGCATTCCGTATCGTGGAAAGTCTGTGTGCTACGATAAAGCTTGTTCTGCCCTTCATCAGTTTATCAAATGCTTCCTGTACCTGCAGTTCGGTACGGGTATCAATACTTGATGTCGCCTCGTCTAAGATTAGCATCGGCGGCAGACAGAGCATAACTCTTGTGATACACAGAAGCTGTTTCTGTCCCTGGCTGATGCTGTCTTCATGGAGCACCGTATCCAGACCTTTCGGAAGTCTGCGGATGAATTCCCAGCTTCTTGCTTCTTTCGTCGCACAGATGATCTCTTCATCAGTTGCATCCGGCTTTCCAAAACAGATGTTGTCTCTCACGGTTCCGCTCTTGATCCAGGTATCCTGCAGTACCATGCCAAAGCTGCTTCTGAGCGCATGTCTGGATACTTCCCGGATGTCTTTTCCATCCACCAGGATCTTTCCTTCATCTACGTCATAGAAACGCATCAGCAGGTTAATAAATGTCGTCTTACCGCATCCGGTCGGACCAACGATTGCGATACGCATACCTGGTTTTACATCCAGATTGAAATTCTTAATCAGTTCTTTTTCTTTATCATAACTGAATGCCACATCATCAATTGTAACATTGCCATCGACTGTAGCAAATACTCCTTCTTCATCCGGTGTCTCTTCTTTCTGCTCCAACAGGTCAAAGATACGGTCCGCACATGCCAGCGCATTCTGCATCTCTGTAATTACCGAACTGATATCATTGAACGGCTTCATATACTGGTTCGCATAGGATAACAGTACAGAAAGTCCTCCAACCGTCAGCGTTCCGCCCGGTATCAGAAAAGCTCCGAGTAGTGCTACTCCGGCGTAAATGATATTGTTGACAAATCGTGTAGATGGGTTCGTTAAACTGCTGTAAAATACCGCTTTCTGGCTGTATGTCTGCAGTTCTTTATTGATCTCATCAAATCTTCTGGATGATTCTTTCTCGTAACCGAATGCTTTGACTACCTTCTGTCCGCCGATCATTTCTTCGATCAGTGCAGTCTGGCGTCCTCGGGTCTCGCTCTGCTTCCGGAACATCGTATAAGATCTGGAAGAAATGAATTTCGCTACTACGAAACTAAATGGTGTCAGAACGATCACTAAAAGCGTTACCCACACATTCTTGGAGAACATGAAGATCAGCGTCACAACGATCGTCACAATTCCGGAAAACAACTGTGTAAATCCAAGCAGCAAACCATCGGATAAGATATCTGTATCTGCAATGACACGGCTTACGATATCTCCGGTACTATGCTGATCCAGATAAGATAACGGCAATACCTGGATATGCCGGATTGCCTGTGACCGGATATCCTGTACAATACGATAGGTCATACGATTATTCAAAAGATTCATGAACCAGGTAGCAAGTGCCGATATCACGATGAATACCAGAATCTGTCTCAGATAATACCACATCATATCAAAGTTCACCTGATGTGCTGCTACCACTTCATCGATCGCATCTCCGAATAAGACCGGCACATACAACTGCAATACTACAGAGATCGCAGCAAAGATGACACTGAATCCAAGGAAAATCTTATATTTCCCTATGAGCTTTAATAATTTCTTCATTACTCTGCCGCTCCTTTCTCTGTCTTCTCAGAAGTCTTCATTACAACCGGACGTTCTTCCGGGAACTGTGAATAATAGATTTCCTGATAGGTCTCACAAGTTTCCATCAGTTCTTCGTGTGTTCCCTGTCCTGCCAGTTCACCGTCGTCCATAACCAGGATCTTGTCCGCCTGCCGGATGCCGGAAATTCTCTGGGATACCAGGAATGTTGTCACATTGCCTTCCAGTTCACCGATTGCTTTACGAAGCGCTGCGTCTGTCGCAAAATCCAGTGCACTTAAACTGTCATCCAGTATCAGGATATCCGGCTTGCTGACCAGTGCACGCGCGATCGTAAGACGCTGTTTCTGTCCTCCGGACAGGTTGCGTCCGTTCTGTTCCACTTCAAAATCAAGCTTTCCAGGCTTAGCTTCTACAACATCTTTTGCCTGAGCGATTGTGATCGCTTTCCACAGATCTTCATCTGAAGCCTGATCATTGCCCCACTTTAGATTATCACGGATACTTCCTTTGAACAGGATGGAACGCTGCTGAACCACGCCTATCTCACTGCAAAGTTCTCCCTGCGGATAATCCTTTGCATTGACGCCATTTACCTTTACTATACCTTCCTGTGGATCATAGAATCTCGGAATCAGGCTGACCAGTGTACTCTTACCACTTCCGGTTCCGCCGATGATTCCAATCGTCTGTCCTTTCTTCGCCCGGAAGGTGATGTCTGATAAGCTGGATGCTCCGGCACCTTCATAGGTGAAAGTGACGTGGTTGAATTCAACAGCCATATTATCATCAGCTTTATCATTTCCAGCCACTGTTTTGTATTCCATACTGGACTTCACATCCAGGATACCGGCCACACGGTCTGCACAAGCCATTGATTTATTCAACGTAATGATCAGAGAGGCTAATTTGATCAGCTCTACAATGATCTGTGCCATATAGTTATACAGTGCTACCACCTGCCCCTGTTGCAGATTCCCGATATTCACCTGCACTCCGGCACGTGCGATCAGTAACACAGTTGCCACGTTGATCAGTACATACGTGAGCGGATTCAGAAGAGCAGAAATTCTTCCTACGAATTCATTCAGTCGCGTAAGCTCACGGTTTCCTTCTTCGAATTCCTCCACCGACTGTTCTTCTCTGCAGAACGCACGGATGACACGGACACCTGTCAGATTCTCTCTTGTAAGTCCTGTCACACGGTCCAGTCCTGCCTGTACTTTCTTGAACAGCGGAATACTGATCAGCATAATGGAAAATACAACTACAAACAGGATCGGCACTGTCACGACAAAGATCAGTGCGCAGCGCACATTGATGGTAAATGCCATCACCATCGCACCGATCACGACAAACGGGCTTCTCAGCAACAGACGCAGTCCCATGTTAATTCCGTTCTGTACCTGATTCACATCGTCCGTCAGTCTTGTGATCAGCGTGTCTGTTCCAAGCGTATCCAGTTCTGTAAATGACAGTCTCTGGATATGGTCGAACATTGCCTGTCTGACACTGGTCGCAAATCCGACACTTGCCTTTGCAGCAAAGAACTGTGCGGTAAAGCTGCACAACAGTCCGACTGCTGCCATGAGTAGTAATACGAAGAACATTTCCACAATATATCCACGGTCATTCTTCGCAACGCCCACATCAATGATCTGAGCTACCACAACCGGAACCATAAGATCGAATACCACTTCCAGCAATTTAAAAAGCGGTGCCAGGATACTTTCCCTGCGGTATGGTCTCAGAAATTTCTCAAGACGCTTCATTTCTTTCACTCCATTCCTTTTTCTATCCGATAACTAATAAATCATCTGTTATCTACTTATCATAATGTCCCTTGACTGTTTTATTATAGTCCGTTATCATTGATATGAATAATATTGTTTTTATAGCTTTGCAATACAAAAAATATATAAGGCAGGTAATCCAACATGGAACTCAGACAGTTAGAATATTTCCGCGAGATTGCATCCACCGGCAGCATCAACGAAGCCGCAAGACACTTAAATATGTCCCAGCCGCCGCTCAGCTATCAGATCCGCCAGCTGGAAAATGAATTAAATGTAAAACTTTTCGACCGCACCAGCAAGGGTGTTACCCTGACTGAAGCCGGCAAGCTTCTCTACGACCGCTCCGGTAACCTGCTGGAATACGCAAGGTCTACCGAACTGGAAGTCTCAAAAACCGGCAAAAAACGTATCTTACGTATCGGCCTGACTCCGACAACGGTAGATACCATCATGCCTTATATTTCCCAGTTTTCGAAAAAAAATCCCGACGTGAACTTTGAAGTCCACGACGGGATCACTTACTCGCTTTATCAGTATCTTCTGGACGGGATCATCGATATCTCCGTTGCCCGGACACCACTGCGTCTTGACGAGGTGTCTTATATGGAATTGTGTTCCGAGCCGATGATCGCAGTGTCAGCACCGGAAAATGCTGCCTCTTCCTTGAAACTTGCTGATCTTCTACACAGACCATTAATCTTATACCGCAGATACGAAGAACTCATCATGAATACCTTTCATGCCCAGAATATGAATCCAGACATCTTCTGTGTCTGCGACGATCCGAGAGGTGCTATGCTCTGGGCAAAGGAAGATCTTGCGACTGCCATCTTCCCCCAGTCCATGGCAAGCTTGTGTGACGGCCTTTGTATACAAGAGTTGGATGAACCGGATCTTGTAACTAAGATACTTCTGATCTGGGCAAAGGGTAAGAAGCCGGTGCCGCTTGTACAGGAGTTTCTGGATGTGTGTGGTGAGCATTAGCACATTAGAGCTTACGGCTCACCCACCATATACCAATTATAAGATATACCGCCATCATTCCTAATATGGCAGATGTTGCAACCAGTTGATTCATATTTTCCAAAGCAACTACTAACAGCAGAAGTACAATTTCGCCACACCAATAAGACCAGATACATTTCCTTTTTCCGTAATCAGTAATCCAAGTTTTGGAATCCACGATCCAGAGTAAATTGATGAATATTCCAAAACCAATAGATACAATTAGTGACGTAACCGCTTCTGCTGACATATTTGTCATTCCATTTTTTACAAACGCAATACATAACACCAGCAAATCATATAGTAATAGCAATATAGCATTTCTTTTTAACGCTTTCATTTTTTTATGAATGTTCACTTTTTCTCCTCCTCGTTATCCTAAAAATAATCCTGGATATTACAAAGACTGTCACTAGGCCTATATACACTCTAACTATCAGGAGTAAATCCTGTTGTATCTCAGGATACTTATTTCCTAACCACATTACAATGAAAAGCAACATCATTCCCCAAGAAACTAATGCGATTCCTACTATATTATCTAATTTTTTCATACGTTCACCTGTTTACTATATTGCCTTAACGCTTCTGTTGCTTTTTGGTAATCCTTATTTCCCACAAAAATATAATACTTTTTTCCTTCATTTTCTCTAAATCCAAAATCTCCTGATCCTGTTATAAATAGCAATGTTACAAATTTAAACATATTATTTTTGTTTCTAACATCTATCCGATATGTTATTTTTTGTGATGATAAAATTGTTTTTATGTTTTCGCATTCCACAGGATTGCTCGTTTTTTCCAGTAATTTCATTTTGTCATCATTCCCTTTCTTTACTATTCATGCTCTTCTATTTTCCCATCCTTAATATAAATGATTCTTGTCCCATATTTCGCCAGTGACAAATCATGCGTCACCATTATAATTGTCATTCCTTCCTTATTCAGACGAGATAAAATCTCCATAACCATTCTAGAATTGTCACTATCCAGATTTCCAGTCGGTTCATCCGCCAAGAGAATCTGCGGTCTATTGGAAATTGCACGCATAATAGAAACTCTCTGTTGTTCTCCACCAGACAACTGCGCCGGATACTTTTTTTCTAAACCTTTCATATGGAATTCATCCAATAATTCCTGTGCTCTTGCAGTTCTATTCTTTTTAGACATTCCTGCATATCCAAGTGGGACAGCAATATTTTCCAAAACATTCATTTCCTGAACTAAATGATACGCCTGAAAAACAAATCCAATTTTCCGGTTTCTGATTTCTGCCATTTTTTTATCATTCAAATTTTTAATAGATATCCCATCCAATGTGTATTCCCCTTCGGTTGCATAATCTAATACCCCCACAATATTTAACAATGTTGATTTTCCACTTCCTGAGCTCCCATAAATACAAACAAATTCTCCCGGATGAATCATCAAATCTACACCTTTCAACACATTGGTTTCTATATTTTTTCCATAATATGTTTTTTTTATATCTTTTAGTACAATCATTTTCTTTTTCTAATCCCCATTTAAAAGCTCAATCACTTTTCTTTGTTTTATTTTTATATAACTCTTTCCAGACACAATAATAGTTATTAACAAATAAACACTTATACTTGCAATGAATGACACGATACTCCCTTCTACTTTTATATAACCGATCATAATTCCCATATCAACAAAGTATGTAACTATGTAGCCAATACCTATTCCTATGAACATTCCTATCCCATTCAATAAAGCAACCTCTGCAAACATTTCATAAAATACCGTCCTATAATCCGCTCCACACGCAAGACTAATCCCGTATGCTTTTTTTCTATGGTTAAATAATAATTCGAAAATTGATATCATCCCTCCCCAAAAAGCTATTAAAAATAAAATCCCAGCCTGCATGATTACCCGTATCGATTGCTTCACTTTATATCCATTATTCTTTAAGTCTATTTCCGGAGAATAGATACGGTAAGAATATACTTCTCCATGCATTTTATTTAAATACTCTTCTATATTCCGTAACAACAGATCTTTATTTTCTAATTCCTTAGAATTCCATTCCATATGAATGTATGCCGGTTCTATTTTTTGTTCTATCTGTTCCATATATTCAACAGGAACAATTACACAATTCTTCAGTTCTATATTCTCCACTTCTGTCTTCCATGATTGCTCATTTATCCGTGTCGGCATTTTCCTTGGAACCATTTCAGAAATCGTAAATATATCTTCGATACTTTCTTTATTGCTTCCCCAATAGCAATAGCCTTTCTTTAATCCTAATTTATCATAATCCGCTAAAATCATTGTAAACTCATAATTTTTATCATTTGCTACGTAAAATTCTGGTAAGGCAATATAGAAAAAGGTTTTCCCACTCGATATTTTCTGTATCTTTTCATAATCTTGAATCGTCAACGCTACTGTCTCTGATAACATTTTTTCATTAAATCCAGATATCTCAAGACATAAATCTCGACTTTGGTTTGCTCTTCTTCTTTCTTCCTTTACTAATGAAGAATACATATTCATTGCATATACAAGCACACTCATTCCCAACATCATCTCAATAATCATCAATATTGAGATCCATTTATTCCATTTTAACCGTTGCCATGCTCTTCTTATAATATAGCTCACTCTGTCTCCTTTATTTTCAACATTAATGCAATTGGATATAGCTTTATTTTCTTTATCGAACATCTTGCTAATATTCCACATGTCAACAATGATATCGTAATTATTTCCGCAATAACCACTCCATCCAACACGATAACATTATCTAATTGAAGCATTCTGGCCAGTGGATTCATCGTAACAATTACTAACAGTACTGCAATTCCTGTAATCCACAAAGTTTCCAAAAGTGCTTCTATCCGCATCTCTTTCCTGGAAGCTCCCAGTGCCAAATTGACTCCTACCGTTCCCCGCTCTTCGTCCCTCTTTTCTATAAGTACGATAGATTCATTTAATACAAAAAAAGTGAGTGCAACCATTGCAATAAGTCCCCGGACAATTCTCCATTGTTTTTTTGTTGTCAATGCATTTTTATATAATTCCATTCCTGTAGTTGTTGATATAAGCTCCGATTTCGGATCATTTTTTTCAATAATCTTTGTTCCCTTATCTGCAATTTTTTCTAAATTATTACTTTCTCCCCAAAAAGTTCCTGTAAATTGTATCTTTTCTTTATTCTGATATATATCCTTCATTGTCTGATACGGGATTGCAATTCCCGAATATATGCTGCTGTTCAATATACCTACAATCCTACACTTTTTATCTCGGATTAAAATACCATCCCCAACTTTACAAGAATATGTTTTAGCACATTGACTATCAACCAAGCATACTGCTGCACCAGTCTTCATTTCCCTTTTATTGAACATTCTTCCATTAATATCAGGCATTGGATAAGCATATTTTTCATCTATTCCTATCACAGAAACATATTTATCTCCCCATTGTTTAAAATTTTCCTCTTTGTATGCTTTTATCGAATACTCCGTTCCTTCTGGAAACAGAATATCAAATTTTTTACTAAACCAATCAATCTGCACCGAACTATTCATTTTTTTAAATGTCGTAAAATGGAACACTCTGTCTACCGATCTTATATTAGCCAAACAGAATGCTGGAAGCAAAAGACCTACATAAAAC
>ERZ860668.2442-NODE-2442-length-9883-cov-4.352055_pt1 | contig 9883 bp, 10 predicted proteins | sample MGYA00510062_ERZ860668 | MGnify/ENA primary metagenome ERZ860668 (study PRJEB30046, sample SAMN00715258) | human gut metagenome | study: EMG produced TPA metagenomics assembly of the A metagenome-wide association study of gut microbiota in type 2...
GGTCAGCGCAAGCTGACATATTCTTTACAGAATCACTGCGCATCCTCGCGGAGCGTCTCTCTCAGTCGGAGACCTAACTCCCACTGAGACTAATCTGTTATGACTCACCACCTGAAGAGGTGGGAGTCTTCTCGACTGAGGTAAAAAATACCTTCGAAGATCATTTCTGGTCCTCGAAGGTATTTTTTAATTAGTTCTCATTCATCTTCGCAAGCTTCGCCGCCTGGTCAGCTGCGATCAGGCTGTCGATCAGCTCCTGAATATCGCCGTCCATGATGGCATCGATCTTATAGAGTGTCAGCTTGATCCTGTGGTCTGTCACACGTCCCTGCGGGAAGTTGTAGGTACGGATCTTCTCGGAGCGATCACCGGTACCGATCTGGCTGCGGCGCTCTGCCGCCTCCTCATTCTGGCGTCTCTCCAGCTCCATATCATATAACTTGGAACGCAGTAAACGGAACGCTTTCTCCTTGTTCTGAAGCTGGGACTTCTCAGTCTGGCTGTAGATCACGATTCCTGTCGGGATATGGGTTAAACGCACCGCGGAGTCTGTGGTGTTGACACACTGTCCGCCGTTACCGGACGCACGCATAACATCAATACGGATATCCTTATCATCGATCACAACGTCGAATTCCTCAGCCTCCGGCATGATGGCAACGGTTGCCGTGGAGGTGTGGATCCTTCCGCCGGACTCTGTCTCCGGGACACGCTGTACACGGTGGACGCCGCTCTCGTATTTTAACTTGGAGTAAGCGCCGTGTCCGGTGATCATAAACTCAACTTCCTTCATGCCGCCGATTCCGCTCTCACTGACGTTGATCATCTCTGTCTTCCAGTGCTGGCTCTCCGCATAGTGCACATACATGCGGTATAACTCGGAAGCGAATAATGCTGCCTCGTCTCCGCCTGCACCGGCACGGATCTCGACGATTACGTTCTTCTCATCGTTCGGGTCTTTCGGGAGAAGCAGGATCTTTAACTCCTGTTCCAGCTCCTCGATCCTCTTCTTTGCGTCGGCAAGTTCTTCCTTCGCGAGTTCCTTCATCTCCTCGTCGCTCTCCTCATCGAGAAGCGCAAGGCTGTCCTCCACGTCCTGTTTCGCCTGCTTGTACTGCTTGTATGCGTCAACGATCGGCGCCAGGTCTGCCTGCTCCTTCATCAGCTTGCGGAATTTTCTCTGGTCTTCCGCCACCGACGGGTTATTTAATTCCAGCATTAACTCTTCGTAATGCCGTAACATGTCATCCAAACGGTCAAACATCTATAAAACCTCCTCATACGCCTGCGGTCTGCCAGGCTCCGCACACAACGCGGTCTTTTCCTGCCAGATCCTGAATCACTCTTGTATCCTTAAAACCATGGATATCCAGCAGTTCCTTCACCGCTGCTCCCTGGTCATATCCGGTCTCAAAATACACATGTCCTCCCGGCGTCAGATGTTTGGCACATTCTTCTGCCAGAATTCTGTAAAAATAAAGCCCGTCCGCGGTCCCGTCAAGAGCTCCCCGGGGCTCATGGTCCCGCACTTCCGGTTCCAGCTCTTCGATAACTGCGCTGGGGATGTAGGGTGGGTTGGAAACGATCACATCAAACTGTTCTGTCTCCGGAAAATTGCTGAACATGTCACTGTGGCGGAATGTTACACCTGCCTGCGACAGCTTGCTGGCTTCAGAAATCTTGCGTTTTGCAGAATTATTCTGTTTATTCTGATTATTTGTCAGATTCGTGCAATTCTGTATTTGTTCTGTCCTGCTGCTGACTGCATCATTATTTACATCGTTGTTTTCAAGAATCTCTTCTGAATTTCTTTTTGCAACCTTTAACGACTCTTCCGAGATATCCGCGCCTTCCACATGCGCATATCCTCCAAGCTTCTTCAAGCTCACCGCAATACAGCCGGATCCAGTACACATATCAAGGATCGAAATATCCTTATCCTTCTGCTCCTGCAGCACAAGCTCCACCAGCGTCTCCGTATCCTGCCTCGGGATCAGTACATGCTCATTGACAAAGAACGAAAGTCCCATGAACTCCTGTTGTCCTATGATCTGCTGCAGCGGAATGCGGGCTGCGCGTTTTTTCAGTGCGTTCTCATACGCTGACAGTTTCTCTTTCAGCCACAGTTCTACACAGTCCAGCGCGTTTTTGCTCTCCAAAGAATTACCAGTCTGCTCTTGAGCAGTCATTTTCTGTGCCGTGCTTCCGACAATGTTCTCCCTTGCGCAAAGAAAATACTGCGCCCTGGAGATCCCGAAGCTCTGCTCAAACAGATACCAGGCGTCAAGATCCGCCTCCACAATCCCCGCATTCTTTAAGATCTTTTTTCCGTAGTTTAGGACATCTGCCCAGATCTTAAATTCACGCACACTATTTCCCGCGCATAGATCATCTCCAGACCGACCTGTTCCAGCCCCGACAGCGTTCTTCATCTCGCTCATGCCGTTATCTCCTGCGCGTTCTTCCCTGTCTGATCTTCTCTCTCAAAATATCCTGCCGGATACTGCTCCGGGAAATTTTCTTCCAGATATTTCTTCCAGTCAAACACAGCCTCGACCGCGACAATCGCTACCTCGATCATCGAGTCATCCGGCTCCTTTGTCGTAAGTCCCTGCATCCACATGCCCGGACGGCTGACGATGTCCATGATCTTCGAATTGCTGGTTCCTGCAAGGCGGAGCACCTCATAGGAGACACCCGCGATCACCGGGATCAGGACGATCCGGCTGACGATCCGAAGCCAGATCGTATCTACACGGACCACCATGAAGAACAGGATGCTGATCACCATAACGATCAGAAGAAAGCTCGTTCCGCAGCGCTTATGCTCTTTGGAGCTTTTTCTTACATTCTCCACGTTGAGCACAAGGCCATGCTCTAAGCAATTGATGCATTTATGTTCCGATCCGTGGTACATGAACGTCCGCTTGATGTCCTCCATCCGTGAGATCACCTTAATGTAGGTGATGAAAATCGCAATTCGGATACAGCCTTCAAGAATCGCCATCACAGTCTCAGAGTGGATAAATTTCCGGAAGATTCCCGCGATCAAAAGCGGGAGTACCATAAAGATCGCAATCGCCATAAAGATGGAGAATACCATCACCGCCGACATAACGACATTATCTACTTTTTCACCAAATGTATCGATCAAAAATTTCTCGAACTTTCCCGGCTCCTCGTCCTCCTCATCGTCCTCAAAGAAGCTTGCCGACCATGTCAGGGAACGCATTCCCAGGATCATGGAGTCCGCGAAACTAAAGATTCCTCTCACAAACGGCAGGGAGAAAAACTTTACTTTTTCTGTCATGCTCACATAGGTATCTTTCTTGACAACGATCTCGCCGTCCGGCTTTCTGACAGCCGTGGCGTAATTGTCCTTGTTCTTCATCATGATACCCTCTAATACTGCCTGTCCCCCGATACCGGAATATTTCAAGATTTTACCTCCATATATGTCTCATAGTGTCATACCAGAATCGCTCCGCACTTCGTGCTCCCGCGATTCTCCACAAACATTCATAATCCGCTCATTTTTCTTACGAAAAATGGCTGCTTGTTCATGTTTGTGCGGGAATCAAAGAGAAAAAATCCCCTGCAAGCAAGCTTGCGTTGATTTTTTCTCCTTGATTCCCTGTATGACAAAAAAGGCTGAGTTTTCAGAGTTATCCAAAAGCTCAACCTTTCACTAATCAAACCTTATTTGTCTGTTTTCATACCATACTTACGGTTGAACATCTCGATACGTCCGCGAGCGGAAGCAGCCTTCTGCTGACCAGTATAGAATGAATGGCATTTGGAACAGATTTCTACGTGAATGTCTTTCTTGGTAGAACCAGTTACAAATTCATTACCGCAGTTGCAAACGACCTTGGCCTGATAGTAATTTGGGTGGATTCCCTGTTTCATGATTTTCACCTCTTTAAAATTTTTGGTACATGACTGACAGTCACGTTACGTTAATAAAAAATAATACAGCTTTACAGCCATATGTCCTGTTCCGCCAGAACAGCTTAATAATTATAGCATATGCATACTGCTAATGCAAGTATATTTTCCGCGGTTTTTCATGATTTTTGCAGGTTATCCACAAGAGTTCTCACATCGCCCTGCTTTTTCCCCATTATCTCCCCGTAAAACAAGTTAAGGCCGACCGCGAGCGGATTATTCCACCGGCAGCCAGCCTTTGTTTCCTATAAGATCACTGCGTCATAAACCTCTTCCGGCTTTGCATCAAGAAGACGTTTTGCCATATCCCGCTTCATCTGTGCCAGAATCACTTCTTCTTCCTCGGTGCGGTTTGGTTTTCTTGCCATCTCAATGAAATCCTGACGTACAAAGCCCGGGCGAATGGTGACAACCACCGTCTTTCCTCTGTAGCTGAACCGGAAATAATATCTTCCATGGGGGCTTTCCAGAATGCCTGCTGCCTCCGGCAGATCTTTGTCTACATGGATCCGTCCGCCAGTAACGCAGCGGGTCACCATCTCGAAAGCATCCAGCCCTCCAGGACCCGGAAATGCGGTGACGAGCTCGATCTCCCTGCGCTCCAGAAGTTTTCCGTCATCAAGCTGCGGAAACGCTCTCTGCATGACCTGAAACGCGTGTGCTACACCGCCCGGATATCCTACTCCGTGATACTTTAACAGGTCCTCAAAGCTGAATTCAAGTTTCTGTCCCTTTTCAAGTACTATAATTTTTTCCATTTTTATTTCTCCTTTTTCTTAAGATTTCTCATGTATTATTCCTGTCTGTTGTCCAGAATTTCAGAAACCTGTTCATCTGTCAACTCATACTGATAAACAAACTCGAAGAATTCCTTCACTTCCTCTTTCATGTCCATATCGGCGAAAATATCCGGATACTGGATCTTTGCGGCCCACTTGACCATGAGCGGTGTCTCCACACCTGCCGGATCCCAACGGTAAGCGCCGATCGGGATTTTATAGACCTGATGATTCTTCACTGCATTGATAACGGACCAGTCTCTTCCGGTCTGTTTGTTTTCCAAAAGATCCGATGGCATCAGATCTGAATGGTTTCCAATATAGATGATATCCGGATTCCATAAAAGCATCTGCTCCATGTCGACCTCGGCCATCTTTCCTGTCAGGTCTTCCGCCGGATTTTTCGCTCCGCTCGGGATCATCCAGTGGTCATACTGTTTTACGGACACATTCATATCACTGTAAAGCTCAACGACTGTCGGTTTGTCCTCTTCTGACACATCGGCAAGGCGTGAGGTAACCTCCTCGATTCCCTCGTCAATATACTGCACCAGCTGCTCTCCGCGCTCTTCTTTCTGGCAAACAGCTGCCATGATCTGAAGATTTTCTTTTACACTGTCCAATTCCGCGCTTCGAAGTGCCACAACTTTAAGTCCCGCGTTTTCCATCTTCTCGATTTCCTTGTCATTCGTCGAATAGATGAATACAACATCTGGGCGCAGTTTCAGGAGTTCCTCAACATTTACGGTGGAATCCTTTGTGCACCAGTCTGTCTCTGCATTTTCCAGCTGCGGGTACATGTCCTTCAGCACGCTTTCATTGTACGCTGTGATGGAAGATGGGTTGCAGCCGACGATATTGTCCGTTGCGCCCTCGATCGCATAGTAGATGGACGGGAACGGCTTGCCGACTGTGGCAACACGCTCCGGAACCACATCAAATTCGATCTCCTTTCCGCGCACATCTGTGACTGTATAGCTTCCGCTCTCCGTCTCAGCTGCCGCTTCTGTCTGCGTCCCAGGAACTGTTGTCGCAGCCGCTTCTGTACTCTGACTGGCATTGTTTCCGCTGCAGGCAGTCAGCGCAAATGCAGCAGCTCCTGCTAAAACTAAGCCCATCATTTTTCTCATGTCTTTATTCCTCCGTTTGTTTTCTAAACTGAAATTTAAACACTTAAAGGATAAACCTCCATCAGATCTGCCGCCTCTTCCCGCAGGATATACGGTCTCTGGCGCAATCCTTTTCCAGTGTCGATCCGCTCTTTAAGAGAAGTACCTCTGATTCTCTCTTTCAGACATGTCTGCACTTTTTTCAGTTCCGCTTCACTGTAAGGCGCTTCTTCCAGAACAGACAATGCCTCATCGATCTGTTCCTTTGAATTAAAGGTTCCCAGAACGGAATGTACCCATGGGATCGACAGCACATAGCTGTAAGCCGCCTGCACAAGACTCTGATCTTCCCGGATCCGTATCGCGTCAAAAATATGGGAATATTTCAGAATATCTCCCGTTGCCAGCGGATTCATGGCTATGGTTCCCGCCCCGCTTTCCCATGTTGCTTTCAGTCCGTCCGCCCGGTACGCGCTGTTGACCACATTGAACCCCTGCACACTGTAGTCAAAGGGATACTCTTTTACGATCGGTTCGAGTTCCTGATTTTTCATATGCGCGGAGATCGCGATATGTTTTATCAATCCCTCTTCTCTGGCCCTCTCCATCTCTTTGAGTACTCCATATGCCTTCGCGCCGCTCCATTCTACGCCGCTTTTAACGCCCCAGAGGCAGGTAAACGCATCGATGCTGTCCACACCAAGCCGTTTCAGGGAATTTTCCAGATCCCGTCTAAATGTTTCATGATCTCCTGCATGTGTCTTTGACATGATAAAGAACGGGCGTTCTCCCTTTTTCATTTCTTTCACCGCCTCTCCCAGGATCAGTTCCGAATATCCTTCCCCGTAGGTGACGGATGTCTCAAAAAAATTGATTCCTTTTTTATAGGCATATAAAAAGTTCTGAACATGTTTGTCCATATCTGCCGGATCATTCAGATGATGGGTCCCCATGGAAATTCTGGACACGGAAATTCCTGAACGTCCTAAAACCGTATACTTCATTTTTCTCCTCTCTCTTTCTCCTCTTTCCGGTCATTGTCTGCGATCCGGTAAGGTGCGATCGTTCGGTAGGTTCTTCCTTCAGCTGAAAAATCCAGAATTCTGGCATGCGTCTGGAAGAATTCTTCCACATTGTTTTCGGTAATGATCTCCGCCGTGTCTCCGAACTTCTGCCGGTAATTTTGCCCCAGCAACAGCGTCTTGTCTGACAGTTGCAGCGCATGAGCCGGGAAATGTGTGTTGATGACGCAGGCCGTATTCTTTTCCTGATTGATATACGAGATCGCGTCCAAAACCCGCAGCTGGTTCTTCATGTCCAGATTTGACTCCGGCTCATCTAAGATCAGAAGTTTCGGTCCTGAGACCAATGCCCGCGCAAGCATTACCATCTGCAGCTCGCCGCCGGAAAGTTCGTTGCAGTACCTCCCTGCAAGTTTTCCGACGCCCAGTTCCTTTAGCATCTCATTTGCCTTGTCAAACTGATCTTTTTTCGGAGTATAGAAGAAACTGTTCTCTTTGTCGAGCCCCATGACGACCATTTCCAGAACTCCATAGGAAAATGCGCTCCGTTTTGCCTGCGGCACATAGCTGATCTGTCTCCAGAGTTCTCTATCGGAATATGCTTTTAAATTCTTCTCAAGGATCCGCGCCTCTCCCCCGTTCCATGGCAAAAAACCCATGATGCATTTTAAAAGAGTCGTTTTTCCCACGCCGTTCGGACCTAAGATCGTCATAATCTTCTGCTCTTCCAAGTCAAACGAGATATTCCTCAATATTTCCCTTTTCCCATAAGAAAAACTTCCATTCTTTACTCCCAGTATCATTCCCTGCCTCCTGACGTCTTTCTGAGGATCACGGCAAAAAACGGAGCGCCGACCATTGCTGTCAGGATGGACAGCGGAACCTCTCCCGCTGTGGCCGCTCTGGCTGCCGTATCGATCAACAGCAGGTAGATTGAACCCATAAGCACACTTGCCGGAATCAATGTCCGGTGGTCATTTCCGATCAGAAGTCGTGCAATATGGGGAATCACCAGACCGATCCATCCAATGATACCGCAGACGGACACGGTGACCGCAGTCATGATCGTTGCAATCAGGATCACGGCGAGGCGAAGCTTTTTGACGTTGATTCCCAGGGATCTGGCTTCCTCCTGATCCAGTGAAAGCAGGTTCATCTTCCAACGAAGGATCATGGCCACTGCCAGACACGGAATCTCAATTGCTGCGCAGAGCAGGACATCCCTGTATGAAACATTTGCCAGACTTCCCATCAGCCACATGGTGATCGTCGGAAGCTTGTCTTCCGGATCCGCAATGTACTTGATAAAGGAAACCAGCGCATCAAACATGGACTTCACAATAACGCCCGACAGCACCAGCACGAACAGTTCGCTGCGCCTCTTGATGCGTGATAGGTTCAGAACGATCACCACTGCCAGAAGGGTGAGGAAGGGCGACTGATAGGATGCTGCCGGGGCCTCATAGTAATCATTTCTGTTGTTATAACCATCCGTATTGCCATTGCTGACCGTGCCGGTGGTCCCGCTCAGGGTCACACCGTAGAGATCGGCAATGGTGCTGGCCACATTGTTGGCACAGGTGGTCACAGCCGCGTCATAATCGCCCGCCGCGAAGGAATCCTCCATGGTCTGGGCAATGGCGCTGGCCTGCTTTTCCAGCGTGGTATTGCGGAAGCCGTCACCGGTGGCAAGGTAATAGTCGCCATCGGCGTACTGCTGGGACTGCATGACCAACAGGATCAGCACACCGTTGTTTTTGCTGGAGCTGCCCAGCCCCCAGGTGTTGGCGGCCTGCACGGCGTAATCCTCCGTGGATAAACTTCCCGTATAATCCACAGTCAATACGCCGATCTGTGCACCCTCGCACTGCTGGGTGAGCTGTGCATTCAGGTTCTCAATGGCCGTTTTGGTGCTGCTGCTCAGGATGTTGGCATCATCCACCACGCACTGACTGCTGGGCAGATCGGGCAGCTGGGCCTTGGTGGCCGCAAAGGCGGCGGGCACCAGAGCCGTCAGGCTGACGGTCAGCACCACGAACAGGGCGCAGATGCGGGCGGCAAATCGTTTCATCGTTTTCATGCGAAGGGTTCCACCTCCTGTACGCCGAACAGCCTGCCCAGCATACTGGCCGGGAAGCCGCCGACATCGTTCTGATACTCATACACTGCATCATTGTACTGCAGATTACCAATGATGGTGCCTGCGCTGTTGAACTGGCCGTACTGGCCCTGCACTGCCCCCATCTTCATGGGGTCAGCAGCCTGCTCCTGCATTTTTGCGTAGAGCTGGTCGATCACAGTGCCCAAGGCCTCATTGGCCTGACAAAGGGCGTGCATGGCACTTCCCTGATAATAGGGCAGCGAGGTCAGGGACTGCTTTTTGCTGCCGTTCTGCACCGCTTCCAGGCAGGCAGAGAAATCATCCAGCGCGGCCTGTGCGGCCTGCACCTCGGCGCTGTCAGCCCCCAGCGTGTTTGCGCCGGTGGTGATGATATTTGCCGCCGCGTTGGCACGGGTGGTCAGCTCCTCGCTCAGGGCATAGCCGTTGTCGGCCGAAACGCCGGTGGTGAACCACTGGCGGGCCTCGTTGTACTTTCCCCTGACCTTGGCACCGCCAAAGCCCGCGAACGCCGCCAGCATGACCACCACGCTCAGCACAAGGGCTGTGCCCTGCTTTGCCAGTGCGGCGGGCAGCGCCTTTTCCAGCCCGGCCAGCTTCTGCTGCAAGGGGGTCAGGCGTACTGTCTCGTTGTCCGGGCGCTTTGCCTCGCGGTAGCTGCCGCTGTCAAAGCCGCCGGGCGTTTGATTCTGTTCTCTGGAAAAATCAGCGTTTGCCATTTCAGCTCCGGATCTCCATCATTTTCTGTTTCAGCTCGTCCTCGATGCGGGTCAGCTCCTGCTCGGCAGCCACACGCTTTGCGCGGCCCTCGGTCTGGATCTTGTTCAGCTCGTCCAGGGTCTCGATCAGGCTCTTGTTGGTCTGCTGCAGGGTCTCGATATCCACCACACCGCGCTGGCTCTCCTT
>ERZ860668.2443-NODE-2443-length-9881-cov-2.862101_pt1 | contig 9881 bp, 9 predicted proteins | sample MGYA00510062_ERZ860668 | MGnify/ENA primary metagenome ERZ860668 (study PRJEB30046, sample SAMN00715258) | human gut metagenome | study: EMG produced TPA metagenomics assembly of the A metagenome-wide association study of gut microbiota in type 2...
GATAAGTGTCATGTGGAAATTTCAAAAGAAACAACTAGATTATTCTATAAGAAAGACTTAATTCAATGACTTTACGTTTGTACATAAAAAAAGCAAGAAAAAGGGTCCAATCTATTTCTTGCTTGTTAATTTAGTTTTTTATATGAATTTTAACTATTTAAGTCATATCTATTAACGGATGCTTTATGATAAGGCAAAGGTAAATATAATATTTGGTATTCCCAACTGTTTTATGCAACAAAAATTGGGTTTTCAACTTTAATTTAGGTTTATATAATATTGTTTCATTAGGTCTAATCGTATTTCTTTTTGGCATTTTTTAAACTCTGGTATATTCCCTCTTGTTTCTCTCCAAGGAACTTCTATTTTTACCAATAATTCAAGGTGTCTATCAGTATATTTATTGTATATTCCAACAACTTCGTTCAGTAATTGTTCTGTTTTACTTTTCAGTTTAATGTTCTCACAATCTTTTACTTTTATGTTTTGGAAAAAATCTATGTTATTAAATCTGTTGAATTGGGATGGTACAACAGGGCCGTGCGCCCATGCTTCAATTCTTTCATCAAAACCGGCTGTCTTTTCTTTTACTTCATCTTCCAGCCCAAACATAGAAGCAATCGTCTCTGCATTTTTTGTCACGCTTTTTACGACACCTGTCTCCACATCTGTCGAAAGGTATACAACCGGTGCAATTTCACTGAGCGCGTCATAGGAAGAAGCCAGACGTCCGCCGATGAAAATCACTTCCGGCTCACACTCCATCACAGCCTCCAGATCTGCCTCTTTGATCGTTCCCAGATTTGCAACCTTTTCATTATCCACATAATCAGAAAGGTACTCCAGAGAAGTAGATGCAGAACCTACTATTTTGTCTCCAACACCAAGATTATCCAGGATATCCAGTGCTGCCATATCCAAAACAGCGATACGTTCCGGATCATATGGTACTTCCAGAGAAATTTCTTCTCCGTTTGCATTCAGAGACTGGATCTTGATCTTCTCAGGTGTTTCCTGTTGTTTCTGCTCCTTTGCCGTTGTATCCGCAGAACTTCCTGTTGTTCCTTCTGCCTGCCCGCATGCTGTCAGACTGAGTGCTGCCACTCCTGCCAATAATACTTTTGCTAATTTTCTCATCTTCTTCCTCCATCTTTGTTTTCTTCCATTTTCTGTCATCAATAATATACCGATAATGGTTTTCCTTTGATATTTAAAATTTCAAAATCCACCTGGTAAATCTCAGAAAGGACTTCTTTTTGAATGACTTCTTCAACGGTTCCATATTTCGCGATTTTTCCGTTTTTAAATGCACAGATATAATCTGAATAAAAGGCTGCATAATTAATCTCATGAAGCACAAGGATCACTGTTTTTCCCAGCTCGTCACTTAACTTCCGCACCATCTTCATCATATTCGAAGCATGATAAATATCCAGATTATTCGTCGGTTCATCCAAAAAGACATACTCCGTATCCTGCGCAATGACCATGGCGATGTATGCTCTCTGCCGCTGTCCTCCGGACAATTCATCCAGAAACCGGTCTTCAAACTCTTTTAGTTCCATATAATCGATCGCCTGTGCAACGATTTCTTTATCCTGCTTGGTCATCCGCCCTCCCGAATGCGGGAACCGTCCGAATGCAACCAGCTCTCTGACTGTCAGCTTCATCTCAATATGATTACTCTGTGTCAGAATCGCCAGATGCTTTGACAATTCTTTACTCTTCCAGTGCTCCAGCTTCTTTCCTTCAAACTCTACCACTCCTTCATCCTTTGCGATCAGTCTGGAAAGAATGCTCATCACAGTAGATTTTCCCGCTCCATTGGGACCGATCAGAGCAGTTACTTTTCCTTTTTGAATTTCAAAAGAAACGGAATCCACCACGGTTTTTCCGTGATACTGTTTTTTTACTCCACGTATCTTCACTCTTCTAACTCCTCCTTTTTCTCAACAGAAGATACAAAAAGTATCCTCCTCCGCCTACTGTAATAAATACACTGACCGGAATCGCATATACAAAGATCTGTTCCGAAATCATCTGCCCTGCCGCCAGAACAAACATCCCGAAGAAGACAGATCCCATGATCAGCTGCGAATGCCGGTATGTTTTCAAAAACTGTCTGGACAGATTTGCGATGATCAGTCCGAGGAATGAAATCGGTCCTACCATCGCTGTGGCGGTCGCGATACAGAGTGTCACTCCAAGCAGAAGTTTCCGGATGGCCCGGTCATAATCCACACCCAGATTGATTGCCTGATGTCTTCCAAGAGACAACACGTCCAAAAGCGCAAGTTCTTTTCGCAACACAAACACGATACCTGCCAGAACCAGGACTGCTGCCAGAATAATTTCCGAGTTGACGTTGTTAAAGCTTGCTACCAGCGTTGCCAGAAGGCTGTCATATTCATTGGGATCCATGATTCTTGTAAGCGTACTCTGAATGCTTCCGAAAAACGAAGTCAAAACCGTTCCGATCAACAATACATACAACACATTATAGTTTGTTTTTTTGAACAGATAGCTGTAGACCAAAACAGCTGTTGTACTCATTAAAAACAGATCGACCACAAAAGACACGTTCGCATTGACAGCGAGAAAACTTCCGGAACCTGCAAAGAATACCACTGCTGTGTGAATCAGCGTATACAACGAATTCATTCCCAACAGACATGGTGTCACAATCGTATTGTGAATAATAGTCTGAAATACGATCGTTGCCCCTCCGATGGCAGCAGATGCCACCAGCATGACCATCAGCTTTGGAATCCGGATTTTCATAGCATACCGAAACAGACGCTCATTTGAAAAAGAAACATCCACAAACAGATAGGCGATTGCTGCTGCCGCCACCAGTATCCCTAAAACAAGAAGCTTTCTGCTGTTTGTCTTATGAACTGCACTGTGCATCCTGTCTGCCTCCTTTCCCCAGAAGTATTCTTCTTCCTCCGTTTTTCAGTCGATACAGCAACAGTCCTACAAACAGGATGCTGCCGAGAATTCCTACGATCAGTTCGATAGGCAGCTCGTAAGGGGCAATCACCACTCTCGAGATCATGTCGCATACGATAACGAACAAAGCGCCAAACAGCGCCGTATCTGCCAGCGTTCCGCGGATCTTATCACCCTTGAACATGGTGACAATATTCGGAACGATCAGACCGATATAAGAAATCGAACCAACCACTACCACCACCGACGCCGTAATCATTGCCGCAATCGTAAGGCCCATAAAAAGCACCAGATTATAAGGCACTCCCAGATTCTGAGAGAATTCTTTTCCGATCCCCACAATATTGAAATGGTTTGCAAATACAAATGCCAGCACAACCAGCGGTACTGTCAGATACACAATCTCATATCTCCCGCGCAGTACCATAGAAAAATGCCCTACCAGCCAGGTGGACAGCGCCTGATTCATCTCGTATTGATAGGCAATGAAGCTGGTGATCCCTCCGATCACATTTCCAAACATGATTCCGACCAACGGTACCAGCACCACATCTTTAAAACGGATTTTCTGAACAAACCACACAAAAATCCAGGTTCCCAGAATCGCCGCCACAAACGCAAACACTGCTCTTCCAAGAAGTGTAGACTCCGGGAGAAATACCAGAGCCAGCAAAATTCCAAGCTGGGCCGAAGAAATCGTTGCTCCCGTAGTCGGAGACACAAACTTATTCATACAAAGCTGCTGCATGATCAGCCCTGCTGTACTCATTCCGATTCCTGTACACAGAATTGCCAGAAGCCGCGGAATCCTTGAAATCAGAAACAACCGGATCACTTCCGGATCTCCCTGCATCAGCGACGCCAGATCCGCATCCATCACCCCGATAAACAGAGAGCAGACAGAAACTACGAACAACACCGCCGCCAATATGATTGTCGATACATATTTTTTGATACCACCACCTCCATTAGTTTTTATTTACTCTTATTAGTTTTAACTAACATATGTATAAAAAAATATGTCTTCTCTACTGACAAAAAGACTATACACAATTCACTCACATTTCGCAATACCTTACTTTTTAGTATGTATATGCTTTTTTGCATACCGATTGGCAAACCGGTGTGCCGCATCGATCAGTGCCCTGACCTCCACGCCTTCTTCTGAAAGACGGTAACGAATCACGGACGGCTTCTTTTCCTTGATCACTTCCCTGTATAAAAGCCTTGCATCCTCCAGTTCTTTCAAATTCGAATATAACACTTTTTCCGAAATACCCGGGATTTCCTTTTTTAACTCCGAAAATCGATTATCGCCCTGCAGAATATGCCACAAGATCTTCAGCTTCCATTTCCCTCCGATCAGACTGTGTGTCAGGATCAGCGGACAGTGATCTTTCTTTATTTTGATGTCTGCCATGCAGAAAACTCCTTCCTAAAAATAATTCTTTACAAAAGTCACTTCTGCATTTTATAAGATTGCAGATAATTTTGCAAGATTTTTTTAGAAAGGAGCTTCCCCTACAATTCTTCTCTTGTTACATCCTTCAGCCATTTATAGCTCTTGTACCGGCGCCAGGTGATCGGAATCTTAATGATCTCATCACTCATCAGGATCATATACACCACCGGAACACTGCAGTGGAACACAAACGCTGCGAGCGCACCAAATAAAATGGAACATCCCCACATGGTAGACATATCCAGCAGCAGGCCAAACCGGGTATCTCCGCCGGAACGGAAGGTTCCCACGACCATCGTTGTGTTGAACGCCTGCCCTACCACAAAATAGGACATTACAAAGAACATGAACCGCATATACCCCTTTGCTGTTTCAGACAGAGTCATCGTCTCTGCCATAACCGGTGAGATCAGAAGGATCAGCACACCTCCCACAACTCCCATAATCACACTGAGCCATACGAACCTCTTTGCATATGCTTTTGCATGCTCATACTTTTTCTCTCCAATGGTTTTGCCCAGATAGATCGCTGTCGCACTGGAAAGTCCGAATGCTACCACCGTTGCGAGCTGTCTGGCCACCTGTGCGACCGAATTCGCCGCAACTGCAGCACTTCCCATATGACCAAGCACTGCCGTATTTGTCGCAGTTCCAAGTCCCCAGAGCACCTCGTTTAAGATCACCGGGAATGCGTATTTCAGAAAATCCATATTTAAAACGTGCTCTGTTTTAAAAAAGTAGGCGATCCTGAACTTGATATCTTTGTTCCACACTTTCGAGTACACACATACCAGTACCATCTCCAGGAGCCTGGAAACCAGCGTTCCAATTGCCGCACCCTGCACGCCCATGGCGGGCATTCCGAGAAGCCCGAAGATCAAAATGACATTGATCGTAATGTTGCAGAGCAGGGAACACAAATATACCACCGTTGCCACAACGACCCGTTCCACACTTCGCATAATATAAAGATAAGTCTGTGTGATCCCCATAAAAATGTAAGAAAAACTAACAATCCGCAAATACTTCACGCCCTCTTTGATCACCTCTGGTTCACTTGTAAATATCCGCAAAAGCTGCTCTGGCATGATCTGCGCTGCCAGAAAGAATAATGCAGTCACAAAAACCGCAGCCCGCATTCCAAGACCCAAAATCTTCTCGATTGTCCGCAGGTCCTTTTTCCCCCAATACTGTGCGGTCAGAACCGTTGCTCCGGATGTCAGCCCGAACAAAAACAACGTCATAATATACTGCACCTGCCCTGCAAGAGAAGATCCGGACAGCGCTGTCTCTCCTACGCGCCCCAGCATCACCACATCCGCAGCCGTTACACCCACATTGATCAGATTCTGAAGTGCCATCGGAATGACCAGTGCCAGTACACCCAAATAAAAATGCTTCCAGTCAATCTGCAGCTCATTTTCCTTTTTTCTCATAAACATCTTTTCTCTCCCATAAATTCCTATTTCTTGTTTTTCCATCCCCTTTTCCCAAATTTGAAAAACACATGGCAATTATAACATGTTTTGAGATTTATCATATACTATACAGAATAAAATTTTTCAAAAGGTATTTCTTATGACATCATGTAATTATGAAACAGACTATTCTACTGTTATCGGCGAGCGGATTTTGCCGTTCGTTTTTTCACTCAATACGGAGACTTCCGTTTTAACCCCAAAACCGGGAGAATACCAGCGATTTTGCTATGATATTGCGGGTGTTGGAACAGACACACCTCTCTATGCAGACTTAAGCCATTTCCTGCTTGGTATCTGCAGCGCGATCACGCAGGAGGATATCCTGGATGTTACGGTCGTAATCGACGGAAAATCGCAGAACGTAATCTGGGGTGAAAATGTAGAACTCAAAACAATCCAGCATCCGGATCCGCCAACCGGATGTACGGGACTGAAATTCGATTTCCCACTGGATAAAGTGGATGGTGAGATGCAGGTCTGCTTTTCTCTTGTCAGACCTTATGCGGTCGGCCCAGTCAATCTCTGTCTTTTCGGCGGCGGCCAGACCGCTTCCGGCCTGACCATATGCGGGCCTTCCTGCGGTTCCACAGAATCCTGTGAATCTACGTTTTACCAGAAAGAAACCGTTTGCGTTCCTGTAACGGTCTCCCCGTTTGCACATCCCGGAACCGCCAGAACAATCTGCTGCGGCGATCCTGTCATCCACACTGATCCACAGTGTCCGGGCAGCAAAACCTCCTGCACGTTTACTGTAACCCAGATTCTCTGCATCCAGATCCCGATTGCTTTTGGTGCCGTTATTGAAACCGGAGAGGCTTCCGTTCAGTGCGGCGAGGCTTCCGAAACACCTTGCGACTGCTCTGATGAACCTTCTGTGGAAACTCCAGTTGAGAGAACCCAGCCGGAAACCAGAGAACACAAATTTTTCACCCGTTAAATTATTTTTAGACTGTCTGCGCTATTGGGTCACTGACTACCGGGTAGACGGTTTCCGTTTTGACCTGGCTTCCATTCTCGGAAGAAATGAAGACGGCTCTCCAATGAGTCAGCCGCCCCTTCTGCAGAGCCTTGCCTTTGATCCGATCCTTGGGAATGTAAAACTCATTGCCGAAGCATGGAATGCCGGCGGACTCTATCAGGTTGGCTCCTTTCCGTCCCGGAGACGCTGGGCCGAATGGAACGGACGCTACCGGGATGACATGTGGCGTTTTCTAAAAGGGGATGACGGACTTCATGAGACTGCTCTGAAACGGATCTTTGGCTCCCCGGATTTATACAATCCGCAGTACCGCGGGGGGGGGAAATGCTTCCGTCAATTTTCTGACCTGTCATGACGGATTTACACTGTGCGATCTATACAGCTATAACCAGAAGCATAACGAGGCAAACGGCTGGAACAATACCGACGGCTGTGATGACAACCACAGTTGGAACTGCGGAGAAGAAGGAGAAACTTCCAATCCCGAAATCCTCCGCCTGCGGCTGAAAATGATGCAAAATGCCTGTGCACTGCTGATGTGCAGCCGGGGTACACCAATGTTTTTATCCGGAGATGAATTTGCAGATACACGATTTGGCAACAACAATCCATACTGTCAGGATAACGAAATCTCCTGGCTGGACTGGAGTCTGCTGTCCAAAAATCAGGCCCTGTTTGCGTTCTTTCAATATATGATCGCATTTCGTAAACAGCACCCATCCATCCGCAGAGATCTGGAGCCGAGCTACACCTCATACCCTTCCATGAGCAGCCACAGACTTACCCCAGAGCCGCCTGTTCCTTCCTCAGATTCTCACACTGCCTGCGTGATGTTCTCAGGATTTGATGAAAAGACCGGACAGGAAGATCTTGTATTTCTTGCAGTCAACGCACACTGGATTGCAAAACAACTTGTGCTCCCATTCCTTCCAAACGGTTATGTCTGGAAGATTGCAGTCAATACCGGGGACTTGCTGCATCAGACATTTTCCGGGAACGATATGCCGACTGCAGGACAGACTGTTTTGCTGGGAGAGCGATCTGTTATCGTATTTGCAGGCATGAAACAAGCAGAGACAGCCTCTCTATGAGACTGTCTCTGCCTGGCTTCATTCTGAATTTTAATCTTCCCCTTCAAAGGCTTCTTTTACTTTATCCATGAAACCTTTTCTTTTGGTTTTTTTCTCGCTTTTTTCCGGATTACTGTCATTTTGATGCAGTGAGTTTCCACTCAGTTCATCAAATCTGCGCAGTGCCTCTTTTGCCTCTGCACTGAGTTTTTCCGGCGTCTGGATCACCAGTGTCACATAGTGATCTCCACGCACTGCGGAATTTCTCAGGGACGGGACTCCCTTGCCTTTTAATCGTACCTTTGTATCGGTCTTTGTACCTGGCTTAACATTGTAGATCACCGCTCCGTCCACAGTCTGAATCTTCACATCTCCACCGAGTGCTGCCTGTGCAAATGAAATCGGCACTGTTGAGAAAATGTGCATATCCTGACGCTGGAAGATCGGATGTCTGGATACGTTCACCTCGACCAGAAGATCTCCTCTCGGACCTCCGTTTGTACCCGGCTCTCCTTTTTCGCGGATGCGTACACTCTGTCCGTTGTCAATTCCTGCAGGAATGGTCACTTCAATCTTCTTCTTACTTGAAGTGTATCCTGTTCCGGAGCAGGATGTACATTTTTCCTTGATCACCTTACCGGAACCACCACAGTTCGGACAGGTCTGGACGTTCTGTACCGTTCCGAAGAAAGACTGACTCGTATAGACAACCTGACCTTTTCCTCCACACTTCGGACACGTCTCCGGAGAAGTCCCCGGTTTTGCACCTGTTCCTCCACATGTCGTACATGGATCTTTTAAAATCACTTCCAGTTCTTTCTTGCAGCCAAACACAGCTTCCTCAAATGTAATACGGATGCTCTTTCGAATATTCGCGCCTTTCATCGGGCCATTGTTCGCACGACCGCCTCTTCTTCCGCCGCCGCCAAACAAATCGCCGAAAATGTCTCCGAAAATATCTCCAAAATCTGCGCCGTTGAAGTCAAAGCCTCCAAATCCGCCAGCACCGCCTGCGCCGCCTTCAAACGCAGCATGACCGAACTGGTCGTACTGACGACGTTTTTCAGCATCACTCAGTACCGCATAGGCTTCGGATGCTTCTTTGAATTTCTTTTCTGCTTCGGCATCGCCCGGATTCATATCCGGATGGTACTTCTTCGCCAGTGCACGATACGCCTTTTTGATCGCAGCATCGTCAGCATCCTTGCTTACACCAAGCACCTCGTAATAATCTCTTTTTGACTCCGCCATAATAATCTACCTTTCATCCTTGATCCAACTCATAACCAAACAGGCGAGGGCACACCGCCGGAGCCTGAAAGACATGCCTTCCAGACTCCGGAAAAAGAGTGCTCTCTCCCGTCAGATTGATCTCTTAAACTTCTTTGTAATCTCCGTCTACTACGTCATCTCCCTGGAATCCTTCCGGTGCAGGACCAGCCTCCGGTGTCGGTCCGCCTGCAGCCCCTGCTCCTGCTGCACCTGCCTGCTCATACATCTTTGTGAACAGTTTCTGTGCACTTTCCATCAGTTTGTCTTTTGCTGCTTTGATCTCAGCAACCTGTGCATCGGATGTATCTTCCGGTGTAGATTTTGCAAGGATATCCTTGAGCGCCTGTACATCAGCTTCTACAGAAGATTTATCTGCTGCATCCAGTTTGTCTCCCACTTCTTTGAGTGCTTTTTCTGTCTGGAATACCATCGCATCAGCTTCGTTTCTTGTATCGATCGCTTCTTTTCTCTTCTTATCCTGTGCTTCGAATTCAGCAGCTTCTTTGACTGCTTTGTCGATATCTGCATCGGACATATTAGATCCTGCTGTAATTGTAATATGCTGTTCTTTTCCTGTTCCCAGATCTTTTGCAGATACATTTACGATACCATTTGCATCGATATCGAATGTAACCTCGATCTGCGGGATTCCACGTGGAGCCGGA
>ERZ860668.2444-NODE-2444-length-9881-cov-2.616528_pt1 | contig 9881 bp, 10 predicted proteins | sample MGYA00510062_ERZ860668 | MGnify/ENA primary metagenome ERZ860668 (study PRJEB30046, sample SAMN00715258) | human gut metagenome | study: EMG produced TPA metagenomics assembly of the A metagenome-wide association study of gut microbiota in type 2...
GTATGGTCAACAAGTTTTAATATTTAATTCAATCGTTAATATATTTATGTTTATTCTAGGATTATGTTTACATGAAGGACTTATGACATTAGTTTGGATGCTTTCATTTTCTGGCTTAAGAGTAAATTTAGGTGGCTATCATTGTAATAGTCCAATTAAATGTTTTATTACATCTAATATTGTTTACCTTATTTCTATACTAACATATCAACATTTAAGTAATTATTTCCTTGTATTTTTATTTATACTATTTGTATTATTACTAGTAATGAGCAAATATTTTAAATATTTAAATAAAAAAGCAAAATTAACAATGTGCATTGAAGTCATTTGCCTTCTAATTCCAAAAATAAATATGATTATAGTTCTAACATTAATAGAAAATATAATTAGTTATTTAATGACAGCCAAAGAAAAAGTCAATTCGTAATGTGAATTGACTTTTTAAATACTATTTATTTTGTAGATATTCATCCATTGCCTTAGCTGCTTTTTTACCAGCACCCATAGCTAAGATAACTGTTGCTGCACCAGTAACAACATCTCCACCAGCATACACACCATCTTTAGATGTTTTCATTGAATCTTCATCAACGATAATTCCACCCCAAGATTGGCAATCTAAACCAGGAGTTGTATGTCTAATTAATGGGTTTGGACTTTGTCCAATAGCAACGATAACTGTTCCTGTTTCAATTGTGAAGTTAGATCCTTCTTTAGCGATTGGTCTTCTTCTTCCAGATGCATCAGGTTCACCTAATTCCATTTCAACACATTCCATAGATTTAACCCATCCATCTTCACCTTCAATTTTAACTGGATTAGTTAATAATTTGAAGATAATTCCTTCTTCTTTAGCGTGATGTACTTCTTCAGCACGAGCAGGAACTTCTTCAGGTCCACGACGATAAACAATATATACGTTTTTAGCTCCTAAACGTTTTGCAGTTCTTGCAGCATCCATAGCAACGTTACCAGCACCGATAACACATACTGTATCTGTTACTTTAACTGGAGTTGGATGATCTGGGAATTGATATCCTTTCATTAAGTTAACACGAGTTAAGAATTCGTTCGCTGCATAAACACCGTTTAAGTTTTCCCCAGGAATTCCTTGGAAACGTGGTAAACCAGCACCACTACCTACGAAGATTCCTTGATATCCTTGTTCTTGTAATTCATCAATTGTAATTGAACGTCCTACAACAACATTTGTTTCGAAATCTACACCTAAAGCAGCAACACCATCTACTTCGCTTTGTACTAATTTTTTAGGTAATCTGAATTCTGGAATACCATAAGATAATACCCCACCTGTTTTATGTAATGCTTCAAAAACAGTCACATCATAACCTTTTTTAGCTAATTCACCAGCACATGTAATACCAGCAGGTCCTGATCCAATAACAGCAACTTTTTTACCATTTTTTTCAATTTTTAATTCTGCAGGTTTTCCATGTTCTCTATGATAATCAGCAACGAATCTTTCTAATCGTCCGATTCCTACTGATTCAGTTTTAATTCCTCTAACACATTTACCTTCACATTGATTTTCTTGAGGACAAACACGTCCACAAATTGCAGGTAATGCATTTTCTCTTGTAATTGTTTGATAAGCTTCTTCAAATTCACCTTCTGCAACATGATGAATGAATTCAGGAATTGGTACTCCTACTGGACATCCATCCATACAGAATGGTTTTTTACAATTTAAGCAACGAGTTGCTTCTTCCATAGCTTGTTCTTTTGTATATCCTAAAGAAACTTCTTCAAAATTTTTATTTCTTACATTAGGATCTTGTTCAGGCATTTTAACCTTATTTGGTGACATATTAGGCATTATTTTGCACCTCCCATTAAATTACAAATACGATCTGCATTCGCATCTACTTGATGTTCTTCTTCTTTAAACATTCTTTGACGAGCCATTAATTCATCAAAGTCTACTGATAAACCATCAAAGTCTGGCCCATCAACACATGCGAATTTAATTTTGCCATCAACAGTAACACGGCAGCATCCACACATACCTGTACCATCAATCATAATAGGGTTTAATGAAACCATTGTTTTTAAATTATGAGGTTTTGTCACCCCAACAACAGCTTTCATCATAGGTACTGGTCCAATAGCGATAACTTCATCAATTGGATCACCATTATCAATTAATTCTTGTAATTTAACAGTTCCAAATCCTTTTTCTCCTAAAGATCCATCATCTGTCATCACATATACATTTTTACAGAAAGCTTTGAACTTATCTGCCCATAATACATATTGTGCTTCACGTCCACCAATGATAACATCCACATCTACACCCATTTCAGCTAATTTTTTAAGTTGTGGATATAATGGTGCACTACCAACCCCACCGGCAATACCAACAACATGATTTGATTTATGTAAATCAGTTGGTACACCTAAAGGTCCAACAAAGTCAGTGATTTCATCACCTTCGTTTAATTTTGCTAATTGACGAGTTGAAAAACCAACAATTTGATAAATAATTGTAATTGTTTCAGCTTCTCGATCATAATCAGCAATTGTTAAAGGAATTCTTTCTCCATCTTCACCAACTCTTAAAATAATGAATTGACCTGGTTCGCATTTTCTAGCAACCATTGGAGCATGAACTTCCATTAATTCAACAACATCATTTAGTCTTTCTTTTTTGACTATTTTGTACATTTCTGGTTTCCCCCAATTCTTTTAGACTACCTCTATTATACGCCTATGTGAATAAAAAAACAACGTTCCTTCTAGTAAGATTTACTAAGATTTACTAAAAGAAAATCGTTGTTTTAATTTTTTAAAAATTCTATATTTTGAATATTTTTTGCTCTTTCAAGCTTTTCAATTAAGTTAATATTATAGTTATTTTTAAACAATAAAGAGAATATAATATCCATTATATAATCTACACTTACCTTTGATGAATAAGATCCTATCTTTGAAAAAATATTTTCTTTAGAACATATCGTTAAACAATAATCTGCATTTTTTCTTAAATAGCTATCATTAATAGAAGTAACAGCAATCACTGTACCTTCTTTTTGTTTAATATAATTCACAATTCTTTTAATCTCTTGTTCCTCTCCAAAATACGAAATCACAATAGCAACACTATCTTTATTAGAAAGCATTGCTTGTCTATTTTGATCAGATGATATATGTTTTAGATTTATAAAATAGGGTGTAGACATCATTTTTTGTTCAAATATCTTAAAAAAATCACTTTTTATTTTGAAAAATTTTTATTCTTTTTTTCCAATATAAACAGAAACCTTTTGACTTAAATCTTCATATACTTTTGTTGAGATGCGATGATCCGTAATAATACCATCGATTTCTTCCCAAGAACAAACTGTATATAATCCTTTTTCTTGAAACTTACTACTATCAACAACCACAAAAACATAATCACTTTTTTCAATCATTTTCTTTTTAACTCCTAATTCTTGATAGGAATGACATGTTGGTCCATCACTATTTAATAATCCAGAAGTTCCTAAAACACAGACATCTACTTGAACTTTATCTAGATATTCTTCACTCCAATGTCCTACTATTGATTGATTTTTTTCTCTTTTTTTACCAGGAGTTAAAAACACATTATGTAAATTTCCATCTAATGTTCAAATGCACCTATAGAAACCGTAAAATATCTTTTGAAGGCATTAAATTAATATATGAACAACAACTTTGACAAGTACTTCCTGAATCAATGATCATACTATTATGTGCCATTAATATTGAAGAAATACAACTTTTGAAAATGCTTACAATTATTTTTGATGAATACTTTCATATTTTGCCTTATTTTCTTTTTTATTTATGAAAATCATTTTTAAAGAACAAAAAAAGGAAAAGTAAACGGGTGTCGCTTACTTTTCCTACGTCATTCAATGAATATAGTTGTCAAAAAAATATCTAAGAGAAGAATGACTTTATAATCTTCTTTGATTACATTTTCATTTTACATATCTTTTATGAATTGAAAATGAAATTTATAGATTTTGATAACTATTTTCATATATTTTTTCATTTATGATTTAGTGTATGCAAATTATTTTCATCGATGTGCTTGAATAAAGGAAATATTTTTTAATTCAATTTCATTAAAATACTCTGACATATGATTATTCATCATTTCTGATGTCAAAGTTTCGTCTGCACTATACCAACTTTTAGATTTAAAATAGTCTGCAATCTCAGGTGTTTTAAACGTACAATGATGTCTGGCATAAATTTCATTAAGTCCTAACCGTAACTGAGAATCATCTTTATTTTCTAAATCAACTTCTGTAAGAAGTTCTGTATCACTATGAGCAAATATATATTCATCCTCATCTGTATTTTCTTCTACTATTGTTTCTATTTTTTCATTTACAATAACTTGAAGGGCTTTTTCTTTACCAGATTCACTAGTACAAATTACTTTTGTCTTACCTGATGATAAAGCCTTAATTTTACCATTTGTATCTACGATACATATTTTTTCATTTTTCGATTGATAAGTACATTTAAGATTAGTTTGAATGGTATATTCATCTCCAATATTTAATGTAACTTTACTTTTTTCTAAATGCAATGGTTTTTCAACATGTTGACTAACAAGATTATCTGGTGAATAAGATGGTTTATTTCCTTTAAAAAATAAAATAAATCCTAACATAGCAATCACCACGACAAGTGCTATGATTCCTAAAATAATAATTTTAGTTTTTTTACGCACTTCTTTTTTATGTTTTTCTCTATTTTTAACCCTTGAACCTACTTCTTCTACTTGGATATCCTCTTGCGATATTCTTGTTCCACAAATATCACAATATTTGGCTCCTTTTGTTAGTAAACTATGACATTTTGGACATAACATAATCATCATCTCCTTACCTTTATTATAAAATAAAATATATTGATTTTCACTACCCGTTTTAGTATAATGTCAAAGACTGGTTCGAGAGCCAAACCCAGTATAAAAAACTAAGGATAAGTAATGAAGATGGCTCTGTCATCTTTTTTATTTCATCTGGCTTCTAACTGTACTTTAGAAGAGGAGGACTACAAATGAATAATAAAAAGGTACAATTAATTGTAATGAATGCCATGATTGGTGCTGCTTATGCAGTTTTAACAATTTTGATTTCACCTATTGCTTATGGAGCAGTGCAAATGCGCTTAACTGAAATTATTGTTTTACTTGCATGTTACAACAAGAAATTTATTCCAGGACTTACTATTGGATGTTTGCTTGCAAACCTTGCATCTCCAATGGGATTATATGACATTTGTTTTGGAACAGCTGCAACATTGATTGCTTGTCTTGGTATGTATTATGTTAAAAATGTTTTTGCTGGAGCTTTAATTGGTGGGGTTGTCAATGGTTTAATCGTTGGTTTAGAACTTTATCTAGCTTTAGAATTACCATTTATGATTAATGCATTCTATGTTTTCATTGGTGAATTTATTGTTTTAATTATTGGAGCATTCTTATTTAAATGTTTAGAAAAAAATAAAACACTTATGAATAAATATATTTTAGAATAGTAAAAAAAGCTATAACAGCGAAATGCTTGTTATAGCTTTTATTTATGTTCTTCAATATAGTTTACTATATCGTTTACTGTTTTAAAATTCATAACGTCTTCATCAGGAATTTCAATTCCAAATTCTTCTTCAGCAGACATGATTAATTCAACTGAATCTAATGAATCTAATTCTAGATCTTCTTTTAATTTAGCATCTAAAGTAATTTTTGATTCATCAATATCCATTGTATCTTTTAAAATTTCTTTGATTTGATCAAGTACCATTTTATTTCCTCCTTCTGTATAAAGCTATTATAACAAATGCTTTTGATTTGTAAACAAAACAATTTGACAAACAAACTAAAAGTCTATATCATTTAGGAAAGTATGTTTGGGAGGTAAAATAATGATTTTAAGACCAACGAAAATCGAAGATATTTCACGTGTCATTGACATTATTAATCAAGCAAAAACTTATTTCAAAAATAATGATATTGATCAATGGCAAGATGGATATCCTAATGAAGAAACAATTGAAAAAGATATAGAAAATAATGAAGCTTATGTTTTAGAAGAAGACGGTGTTATTTTAGGAACGTGTATGGTAACGATTCATGGAGAACCTGCTTATAACCGTATTGAAGGAAAATGGATTTTAAATTGTCCTTATATATGTGTACATCGTATTGCTGTTGATAATGAATATAAAGGAAAAGGATTAGCTTCTACGATTTTAGATCAAGTAGTTGCTATGTATCCAGATTATCATAGTGTTAGAATGGATACACATCATGATAATCTTTCTATGCAAAGTTTTTTAACTAAATATGGTTTTAAATATTGTGGAGAAATCACTTTAAAAAGTGGTGCTTTAAGAAGAGCTTATGAAAAAAGAATCTAAGCTCTTTTTTATGTCCTTAATTTTCCTTCTTTAAGTAATCTTAATAATTCATCATTTTGCCTTTGTGAACCTGTATAATTATCTATTCCATTTAATTTAGCTAATTTTGTTCTATTAGCAAAAGAAGCATCTTCTTGAATAGAACGCAATGCATCTGTAAAACTATTGCCTGTATAATCAGGTGCACTTAAATATCTTATCTTTCTTTCTATGACCTGATCATTGACCCAGCCGGCATCTTGTCCTATAAGATAGGGATTTCTAGCACCTTGAACAATTCTCGTAATAATTCCAAAATGACGATATGGCATTAATGGTTGCGTAGATTCACTTGTTAAAAATACATGGTGAAATTCTACCTCATCGCCTATCTTATACCTTGTTAAATTCGTATTAGAAAAATTATTATAACCACCTTCTTCGATGATTTGTGGAAAATCTTTATAGGCATAATTTAGATCCACCATTGTATCAATTCCTAAAACATTTCCTGTAGCGCTATATTGCCACATACCATATTCTCCATCATAATTAAGTTCATCATTATATCTTGCAATCCATTTTGTATACTCATTAAAGATTGGACTTGTAAGTTTAGTTCTAAACCAAAACAATGATGCATACATTCCTACATAGTAACCTTCTTGTTCGAGTCTTTGAGCAAATGTTTGTGCAATATTCGCTATTGTTTGATTACTTTGTCTTCCTGTTGTATTATTATCTTCTAAATCATAATAAACAGGATAGGCCATTTGATAATCCTTTACGAGTCTTAATACATGTTTAGCTTCTGATAGGGCTTCTCTTTCATTGGTTGCATAAGAATATAAATAAACCCCAAAAGGGATTTTTAAACGTGTACATTCATCCGCATTTCTTTTAAAATACGGATCATCTTGACTTTCCAGATTACTTCCATACCCACATCTAATGATTGCAAAATCAATATGTTTTTTAACTTCTTGCCAATCAATCAACCCTTGAAATTTAGAAACATCAATTCCATGTTTTACCAAAATTTTTCACCTCATTATAAAATATGTCACAATGTCAAAAATGTTATTATTATCGTTGTTTATATTTACTTTTGGTTAAAAAAATAAGATAATAGCTACGGGAGGAATTATAGTTATGAAAAAGAGTTTAATCTCCATGATTTGTTTTACTTTGTTAGTATCCTTTTTTTGTTCTACAAGTCAAGTTCATGCAGTAAACTTTGAAGGACAAGAAGATAAATATATGAAACTTTGTTCTAGTAAAAGTTTATCTAATAGTAATTATAATACTTGTAAACAATTTAATTCATACTTAAAAAAGAAAAACAATCAGTTACAAAGTTCTATTGATGAATCTAAATCTAAAATTTCAGATACTCAAAGTTCATTAGATGACGTTGTTTCTAAAATTGCTGATTTAAATAACCAAATTGAACAAAAGCAACAAGAAATCAACTATTTGGAAAGTTCAATTAAATCATTAGAAGCAAGTATCACAGCTAAAGAAAACGAAGTTAAAGAACGTATGTATGCTATGCAATCATACAATAATAGTAATAGTTATATTGAATTTATTTTTGGTGCTTCAAACTTCTCTGATTTCTTTTCAAGAATTGATAGTGTCAATGAAATCACTCAATTCGATAAAGAATTAGTAGAAAAAATTGCTGATGAAAAGAAGCAAGTTGAATCTCAAAAAGCAACTATTGAAACAGTAAAAGCAAATATTGTTTCTCAACAAAACGAACAATATACTTTACAAACTCAATATGAAGATTTATTAGCTAAACAACAAAAAGATTTAGCATCTGCTGAAAGTGAACAATCTAAAATTTCTGATACTCAAAGTTCATTAGATTCATTCTTATCATCAGTCGTTGTTACTCAATCATCTTCATCAGGTAGTAGCAGTAGTGGTTCCACAACTATTAGACCATCTACAAATGTTCCTACTACAAATAAGTATGGTTCTACAGTTGTAGCTGCTGCTTATTCTAAATTAGGTTGTCCTTATGTATGGGGAGCAAGTGGACCTAATTCATTTGACTGTTCTGGTTTGGTTATGTGGTGTTATGCACAAGCAGGTGTTTCACTTGATCACTATTCTGGATCTCAAGGTCAATCTGGAGCAATTATTCCATTAAGTCAAGCTCAACCAGGAGATATCTTATGGAAAAGTGGACATGTAGGTATTTATATTGGTAATGGTCACTATATTCATGCACCACAAACAGGTGATGTTGTTAAGATTGCATCTAATGTAAGTAGATTTACTTGTGCAGTTAGACCTTATTAGTAATGACTTAAAACCTTTAAGTTTATAAGCTTAAAGGTTTTTATTTTGTATAAAAACAACTTTTATTTACTTTTTTTAGAAAGTGAGGTATAAATAATATGAGGGGGTGTTTTGTTTGAAAATTAAAAAATATTTTGTAGGATTTGTTGCATCTACAATGCTTGTATCAACATGCTATTGTATAAAACCTGTAGAAGCTATTGATTTTTCAAAAGATGAATCAAAATATATGTCACTATGTGCAAGTGGAAAACTAACAAATAGTAATAAGAAAACATGCGAAGAATTCAACAGCTATCTCAAAGCTAAAAATAAGAAGTTAAAAAAAGATTTAGAAAATCAAAAAAGTGCTGCGGCGAGTACAACGCAAACATTAGACAGTGTTCAAAAAAAGCTAAATTCATTAAATTCGGATATTTCATCTAAAGAAGCTGAAATTCAATATGTTGAAACATCTATACAAAATGCCCAAGCAGATATAGATAAAGATAATCAAGAAATAAAAGATCGTATGTATGTCATGCAATCTTATATGAATGAAAATACTTTTATCAATTATATATTTGGGGCTGATAATTTTACTGATATGTTATCTAGAATAGATAGTTTCAATACACTTACTTCAAGTGACCAAGATTTGATTGCTCAAATGTTAGAAAAGAAAAAGGAAATTGAAAATCAAAAAGTTACTTTAGAAAACGCAAAAGCTGTTTTAGAAGAACAAAAGAAAGAACAAGCTGCTATTCAAGTACAATATGAAACATTATTAGAAGAACAAAGAAAACAAATTGCTTCTACGCAAGATGCTATATATGATTATGGTGCTGCAAGTGAATCATTAGCTGCTGCTATTGATAAATTCAATGCTGAAGCTTATGAAACAAAACCATCAACAGCTAGACCTGCTCCACCAGCATCAAATAATACAAATAGCAATAATTCAAATAATACTGGTAATAATAATTCAAATAACAACAATAATAATAATTCAAGTAATAATAACTCTAATAGTAATACAAACAATAACACTAACAATTCTAACACAAATAACACAACATCTTCTAATCTTGGATATAAAATTTATGAAGTAGCTCGTTCAAAATTAGGATGCCGTTATTATTGGGGCGCAAATGGACCAAATATGTTTGATTGTTCTGGAT